>TARA_B110001450_G_scaffold110795_6_pt1 | contig 20330 bp, 12 predicted proteins | sample TARA_B110001450 | Tara Oceans TARA_B110001450 (sample SAMEA4396538) | marine metagenome | biome: Polar Biome; feature: [SRF] surface water layer (ENVO:00010504); material: water (ENVO:00002006), including particulate matter (ENVO:01000060) such as... | depth 5 m | reverse complement strand
CTTGGAACAGGACTTGGAACAGGACTTGGAACAGGACTTGGAACAGGTTCAGGTTCAGGTTCTTTAATTTCAAGTTTAATATTTGAGTCATTATTTTCTAAAGTATTATTTTCATCCATAATTTATATAATTAAATATTAATTATATTTATTATATTAAACATATTAAATATAATAAATATCAAATTTATGATCTAACTCTTCTTAAATCACTTTGTGTATTATTAGAGTTAGCACCACCATAACTTTTATCATTATAATTTCTATTTATAGCTTGTAATTTTTTAAAACGAGTATAATCGGATCCGTCATATACAAAACGCGGATTACCAGCATACATAGCATTTCCGCCTCTATTAATACTATCACCAACAACATTAAGACGCGATAAATTCATACCACCAATATGATTGGCTTCACGGCCATATTTAGCATTGGTAGGTTCTATATTATTAGTAACAACATCACCACCATTATAAGCTGTTCTAAATGGTCCAAGAATATTTTTATTAAATAAACTGGGTGAACTTTTTAAACCGCTATTATGTAAATTTCCAAATGCTTTTGCTAAATGTTTGCGATATACAGCGCGTTCATTTCCTCCATCCATAAATCCATACAACATAGGCTGATGACCTTTATTACCAGCACCTAAATCACTCGGTTGAAAATTCATTTGGTTACTCATTTTTAATTAATATAATAGTATATTATTTTTTTATAAAAAATTAAATTTAATATTATAAAAAAAAATATAAACCGAAGATTTTATAAATAATAATTTTAAATTATATATAGATTTATTCACACATAATACGGGGTGCAATATTCATTGTTAATAATTCTTGAAACATTAATTTACATGCATAAGGAATTTCCACATATCTAAAATCCGTTCTATTTTCGCATGTATTACAAATATGAATATTTTCTATATTATTATAAGAGGCAATTAAACCACATTTATTACAAACGTTAACGCTAAATGCATCAGATGCATCATATAATCTGCCTTTTGTAAATCTAGATGCTCCGTGTGAAATCATACAATCACGTTCCATTTCACCAAACCTTAAACCACCATCTCGTGCTCTACCTTCAGCTGGTTGTCTAGTTAAATTAACCATTGGACCAATACTTCTACTATGTTGTTTATCATTAACCATATGTTTAAGTCGTTGATAAAACGCTGGACCAATAAATATGTTCATTGAAAGTTGTTCTCCTGTAAGTGCGTTATACATTATTTCATTACCATTTGATTCGTAACCATGATTTTGTAATTCATTGGTTATATCGTCGATTTTAAATTTGCTAAAACTGGTTCCGTCTCCAAATAATCCTAATTGAACTAAAACTTTTCCAAGTAAAGTTTCTTTTAATTGCGCAATAGTCATACGACTAGGAATAGCGTGAGGATTTATAATAATATCAGGTTTTAGTCCATCTGCAGTAAATGGCATATTTTCTTCGGGAATAACATTACCAATGGTTCCCTTTTGTCCATGACGACTCGAAAATTTATCACCTATAACGGGTTTGCGATAATTACGAAGTCGTACTTTACAAAAATTATAACCATCACCATTGCATTCAATATAATTTTTATCAATATATGTTTCTTCATTTGTTCTATAAACGTGACTTTCATCTTGATATTTAATAGTTTTAGTATAATCATTTTTATTTTCTTTAATAGGAAGAACTTTTGCAATAATAACATCTCGGTCTTCAACTAGTGTATTTTCAGGGATAATACCACCATTATTATTTATTTTATCATAATTAGCAAATTTCATATTTTTTGTTTTTGTTTTATCGGGTTTACATCTAATTTCTTCATTACCATATAATTTTTTATCTTCATCTTTTTCAGTATGATAAATTGTTGCCAAAAATAATCCTCTATCAATGGCTCCTTGATTAAATAGTATACTATCTTCTTGATTGTATCCAGTGTGACTACCAATTGCAACAATAACTTGTTCTCCAGACGGAATGTTATTTAATTTAATTATATTCATAAGTCGCGTATCTACTAGTGGTCTCATTGGATAAGATAAAACATATGCTGTTTTATCCATTCGATTATCATAATTAGTGACATACATACCAATAGCTTGCTTACCCATAGCAGATTGATAAGTATTTCTGGGCGATTGATTATTTTCAGGAAAAGGAATACATGATGCTAAAATACCAAAAATTGTGCTAGGATGAATTTCACAATGAGTGAATTTATAGATAAATCTATTATCGCTATTGTGTGATTTAAGTAAATCTGGTTCCATGGCAATCATAAATGAATTTTGTTCGTATGAATCCAGGTATTCAATAATAGAATTATCTAAAACGGTACTAACAAGTAAATCATTCCAGTTTAAATTATTATTTTGAATATCATTAATAATTTTATTATTATAAAGAACTTTATTATTTTTAACTTTTAATAATGGCCGAGATAAACGACCAGCGTCATTTCGCACTTTAATTTCTTTCATATTATAATCAAAGACTATAGAAGTATAAATATTTATGATTCCTTTATATTTTTTTTCTTTTAAATTTTCATATAAATTAACAGGATCTTCACTAATACCGACCCAACATCCATTTATAAAAATTTTCACTTTATCAAATAGTTCATTACTAGAATTATCAAAATTATCGATAGATATAATTAATGGTAATATATAATCATATAAACCTGTACTATTAGATGGAGTAGTAACGTGTGTCATATAACTCAAATTTTTAACAATACCAACGGAAGCACCTTCTGGTGTATTATGAACCACTATACCATCAGATAATAGAAATCTGCCTCGTTTATCCTCTAACTGCCAACCGACATATTTTCCGATACCAACTTCTTCTAATTTAAAGAGACTGCCTTTAAATTCATTGCTTCTCAATAATTGTGTAGAGTCTGTAGTTTTATTTAATTTTTTTCTTGGAAGTAATGTCGGAATTTCATATATATTACTTCCAGTAATTGTTAATTCTTTATATGAACTGAAACATTTATTACCACTTTTATAATCGGTCCACTGGCTTCGGCCTTCTTTAACCCTACAAGAGAACCCAAGAGACATTGTTAATGTATATGCATCATCTATAATACGATAATTATTTGGACCTTGACAAATACGAATTTCTTTTCCATTAGCACGAACATTACCATCTGTATCTATTAGTCCTGCTAAAACTTTTAATCTTGTTTCTCTGTCATTTGTAAGATACTCATTTGGAATATGTTTATTATTAATGAGATTATATATCTGTAAATATTTTTTCAATGGCGCTTTCTCAACACGATTACATAAACCTGACTCAGCTGATGCCTTGTTTTTTTTTGAAACAATAGAATATTTATATCTTTTATCTTTAGTAATTATTGCTCCATTATTTTCAGCCCATTTTTCCCAATATTCGAGTGTTTCAAAATCAGTTTTATAATTTAGAGCAAAACCAGTCCCGTTACTTAATCCATCACCTAACCACATACCAAGTAAATAAGGATCCATTATAATGTCTTTTTTCTCCCAATTAATTTCACAGGTTTTAAATAATACTAAATGTTTGCGAGTATTTTTATTAAGTTTTAAATATTCTTCAATAGTAATATCTATTGTATCATCGTCGGTAAATTTTTTAACAAAATTTTCTGCTTCAATAAGAGATTCGAAACTTTTTTCTTTTATTTTTAACACTGATCTATCTAAAAACTTCACAATAAATCTTTCGGGTCTATCTTTTATATTATTGCGATGAATATTTTTATGTTGACGAATATGTAAAGTAAGAATATGATTGTCTGTAACGCGATGTTTAATAAAATTATTTTTTTCGGGTATTATATCATACATATTTTTTTGACCAGAACATATTGAGCGAATTTTAGTAGGATAACCAGTATCATCTATAAGTATATCACCAATGTTAATATTATCCGCGCGCTTGAAAGTTCCATTCCACATAAGAATAAGTGTTTCAGGATCAAAACATTCCGCGGGACACAAACATCCCCATGACGAATTATGTAAACGGCGCGGTGGAATTAATTTACCACTTTTATCGATTGGTGTATTGATTCTTCTTAGATGACTTAAACTAGAAATATAAGTTAAACGATTTAGAACTTGAGCAACACCAACTTTATTACTATTAATTTGCTTAATTCCAAAATCACCAGTGGCCAATGCTCTTTTAATACCATTTTCTATGGTCGTTGATTTAATAATTTTATAAATATTTGTTAGATTAATAATACTTAAATAATCTTCATTAGATTTCCATGAACCAGTATTAATTTCTCGGACAATTTGTTTTTGCATATCTTTAACTAATTTATTAAAATAATTTCGCAGAAGATTATTTAGTAAAGAACCAGTTAGATCAATTCGTTTATTTAAGTAAGAATCACGATCAGATTCTTTTAACCAACCAAAAGAAGTTTGCAACAGAATATTTGTCATATATCCGAGCATATAAATTTTCTGAGTATTGGTTTTACAATGAGGGAACAAATCATTGCTAATTACTTCTAATGCAAAATCATACTTTTTTTTTGCACCAGTTTCTTTATCAACATTAATTGGTGTATAAATAACATTAGATACAATATATCTAACAGCAGAATCATAAGTTAAATAGGTATTTGCATCAACTATTGATGCTTTTAATGCGTACATCATTTTTTTTAGATTTTTTTCTTCGGTATTTAATAAAATTTTTTCACAAATAGCTTTATCCGATATAACATTAAATGCTCTAAAAATTATAAATAGAGGAATAGGATTTTTAAGACGCGGAATTTGAATATATATAGCATTGCCAAAACCATTATTTTTACCGGAGATCATTAAATTAATTTGTTTAGGCGAAATACATTTCCAATCAGGAATACATTTCATTTCCGCAACCCAACTCCATCGAGTATTATTTTTTTTAATATTGAAACAATAAATTTGATTTTCAGCAGCTCTTTCTTGTCCAAGGCAAGTTTTTTCTGATCCATTAATAATAAAATAACCACCGGGATCCATTTTACATTCACCAGTTTGGTCATGATTTAGATGTTGATACTGATTAAGAACACAAATATCTGATTTTAACATAATAGGTAATTTTCCAATATGAATATCTTTAATTTTTTTTTTATAGGTCAGTATATTTTTATAATTTTCACCATTTCTTACAATATATTTAATATTTAGATCAATAGTCATTGATCCAGCATAAGTAAAATTACGTAATCTAGCTTCTTGAGGAAACATGATTTTTGTTGCACCATTATTTTCATAAATTTGAGGTCTATGGATGTTAAAATTTTCAAATGTAATAAATATTTCCAAACGATGTAAATTGTGTTCTTTAATATAATCATGCTCTGAACAAATACGTACAGGATTAAACATGTCTATTGTATTTTCAATCTGATTATTAACAAAATGATTATAAGATTCCAATTGGTGTCTTACTAATTGTTTTAAATGTTGGTTTTTGAAGTAAGATTCTATCAAAATCCATGGAATTTCAGATTCATTGAAATTATTTTCCATTATTATAGTTAGTGAAATGGATTTAAATTATAATTATAAATTCAATTTTATACTAAAATATAAGTTTTTAATATTTATATAAATATTAAAATCAAAAAATATCATTATTATTAGTAAAAAATAAGTTATAATTTTACTATTAATATTTAATAATGTCTACTCAGAAAATTTTAACGATTAATCCAGAATTATTCAAATTTAATTCAAAAAAAAAAGAAAAAACAAGAAAAAAAAAACCAGAAGTAAATAAAGAAAATAAATTTAAGGCTACTAAAATTAAAAAAGAGTTATTAAAAAAAGTAAAGGATTATCATAAAGATAAAGAGATCGAAAAGATTAAAGAAGAAAAAAAACATAATACGATACAGGAACATCCTAATAGAACGAGTAATAATTTATTTGAACGAAATGATTTTGAAAATAGTGATTTTGAAAGAGAATTTAATAAATCATTAAGTTTTTTGCAAGATTTAGCAAAAAAAAATAAAGATAAAAAACGGAAAAAAACAATTAAAAACCAAAATATTGAAATAAATCTCAATTTACCAAGTGATTTAAAGGGTTCAACAGAACCACAATATGGATGTTTAAAAAATGGAGATAAACCAACATATAGACAATTAAATAAAACTCAAAAAAACGGTGATCAAAATAACGGTGATCAAAATAAACGAAGAATAAAAATAGTTTTAGAAAATAATGTATATGATGATGATGTTAAATCAGAAAAAATCAATGTTAGCAATATAACTGATAATAAAGTTAGCAATATAAATGATAATAAAGTTAGCAATATAAATGATAATAAAGTTAGTAACATTAGTGATAATAATGTTAGTAACATAACTGATAATAAAGTTAGTAACATTAGTGATAATAATGTTAGTAACACAGATAATGATAATGGTAATAGTAATATAGTAATTAATATAGACAGTGATATAGCTAATGAAAATACAAGTAAAAATACAGAATTTGAAAATATGTTAGATAATAAACTAGATAATATTAATATATTAGACAAAAAAAGTAAAAGGGTAAATTTTAATGAAGAAATAGCTGATTTATTAACTGATGAAGCATTACCTAAATTGAAAAATAACGAGGAATCAATTGAATTGAAAAATATACCAAAAATAAGAAAAACAACAAGAACGTATAAATATAAATTGGGGAAAAAAAAAGACAGCAGAAATGTTGGGGTATTAATAAAAAACAGAGAAACACAGAAAAGAATAAAATATGAAGTCGGTTTATTAAAAAAAAAAAATATACAAGAAGTAAAAAATTTTTTGAGAGAGAAAAATCTAATTAAAGTAGGAACTCAAGCACCAAATGATGTGTTAAGAAAATTATATGAAGACAGTGTTTTGGCAGGTGAAGTTAATAATGGTAATAATAATAATTTAGTATTTAATTATATGAATGCGTAAAAAGGCGCAAAGACACTATTTTTTATACATAAATTTGTAAAGTATAAATAATAACGCAAGAGATATAGATAAATAATATAAATTTATTAATATATCATTATCTTCCTTATTTATATCCAGATCTGTTAAACCCAAATCTTTTAAATTCAAATTGTTTAAATCCACCGGATTTTTATTTAAATTATCAAACCCCTGACGTGTAGGACATACACCACCATATATGGGATGAGTATTATTAACAAAATCACAAGCGCCTAAATTTTTAACATCTTCTTTACTTAAAGATACGGCACCACTTGGACCAGTATAACTGCGTGCTAAATTTTTTTTATTAACAAGATGACATTTCAAATTAACTTTCATACATTCTGGTTTAGGATCAGCAATAAAACTATTTAATATTCCTAAAGCATTAATTTTTGTAGCAGACCCTAAAGCACTGGGTATTAAACCGTTACATATACTTGGTCTTCCACCAGTTAAAATATTACCTCCATCCGAGACATTATCAACATATTTATATAAAGTAGAACCATCTTTACATTTATTATCTGTCTCTAAAACATATTTATTTCCTAAAATTCCGTCACAATTAGCTGCTATACCTTTTTTAGGATCACATATTAAAGTATCAGCATAATTAAAAAGACCACCTACATATTTGGCAGTTAATCTTAATCCCCATGCTTCGGGTTCGATACTTTGATCAACCATTTCTTCAACGGGTTTAATACACCATGAATATGGATGAGGGCTACCACCAAATCCTTTAACCGTACATTTTTGTTCAGGCATTAATATATTATTATATAAAAATATTATATTAATTTATGTATTTCCTTTAATTATTAACGATATCTTTAATTATTAACGATATCTTTAATTAGACCAATAGTTTTGGAAGATTTTTTGTCTTTGCCTTTTGTTTTATTTTTTTGATCACGTTCTGAATCCTTACCACTTTTTTTGAGTTTATCATCGCTGAATTCACATGTTTGGCCCTCAATTAATTTATAATTATCATTATAAAAATTGAAACCAATTACCAATAATAATATAGTTAATATAATCGAAATTATTAATGAATTTAATTTTGGAAATTTAAGATTTTTATAAAATTTCATATATTATAATATAATATATTATAATATAAAATATGAAATTTTATAGTTCACATGTTTCGTGGAAAGAGAGTACAAATAATATTATAGTAGCAAAAAATGTAAAAAACGATGCACCAACTAATATTAAAAGTTGTAAAGATAATTGCAGTTTTAGACCGAATCCAATAAAACATTACAGAAAACAATATTCAATAACAGATAGTAATACGGCTAATTTTAGCAGAAATTCATTAATAGGGTTTTTAGATAAACCAGGTAATAGTATAGTTACAAAGAATACAAATTGTAGTTTATGTGGTAGTAATAATGCACTAAATATGCATACACATATATTAAATAATAATGAACCGGGACCATTAAGTGGTGATAAATTTTTTGATGATTCATTAAATAAAGTGGTGTGTGTTGCGTGTAATCCTCAATCATTAGTTATCAAATCAGCGACAACCAATTTAGATAAACATTATAGTTCATCAGCAAGAGAACATTTGCAAAAAAAATGTAAAACGTTTAATCAAGGTTTACCATTACAAAGTGTTAATACTAATATGAAAGATTGTTCTAGAACAAATAATAGATGTAATACAATATTTGATCCGTCAAACAAAAAATATCAAGTACAAGGATCCGTTACCAGTTCAACACGAATATCAGCATTAAAATATGGTGCAATTGGTTGTTCTAATAATAAAAATTGTACAGCAAATAATGTTAGTTATAGTGATTTTAATAGTCACGTAAATTTATCAGAATTTAAACAAAACTGTTATACAGATAGATGTAAGGGTAGATCGAATATACGGATGTTAAAATAAATATGTTTTAAAAATCTTTATTAAAAAATTCTTTATTAATAGGAAAACTATATTTATTGCACCAGTTAATAGACTTTTGTAAATTAACATTTTTCATAATATTTATTTTATTGTAAAATTTATCATACAAATATTTTTCAGTATTATTTGAACTATTATCTACATTATTATTATTGGTAATATCTGTTATATCATCTAACTCCGGACTTGAATATAAATAATTGACATTATTTTCAATACTATTTAATTTATTGTATAATAAATTCTTTACGGTAAAATTACTTTCTAATTTATCATCGCGACCAGTACCGTTATTATCGTTAGTATTTTTATTTTTACTATTGATATTTATAAATTCTCTAATAATATTTAACGTTGAATTAATATTTTCGATTTGTTGTTGTCCATAAATAGCATTAATTTCTTGTATTTTATTTATAAATAATTTAGGTATTGATATGTTGAATAAACATTTAATATTATCGATGTTATTTAAGATTGTATCAAAATTATTAATAATTTTTGTTAGAAAATCTTTGCTAACATATTTATAGTTTTTACAAATAATATATTTTTCAGAATTAGCTATTCTACTAGTATTCGGTTTATATATGTATATATTTTCATATAAATTTGCTAACAAAAATATTAATTCAACAGTTTTAAATTTGAAAATATCAAAAAATTTAATAATAAAATGCCCGCCAGTATTTTGCATAATAAGAGCAAAAAAAATCTGAGAAATTATTAATTTTAAAGATAAATCTTCTTGTTTATTAAAATCTATAGAAAAATCGAACCCACCATCAGCGGTTATATAATCCATTGAATTATGATATTTATTATAACAATATTGCAAATTTTCTTTTAAAAAAAGATCACCAGTATTAGAACGTCCATTCTCAATGATAATATTTTTATTCAAATTTAAAAAATGAGAACTTTTTTTCCAAGATGGTATATTATTATTGTTTGAAATTAATGTCATACCATAATATACGTCATTTTTATTATTTCTTTTATAATTAAAAGCTTCAATAAAACCACCCGGTCCTTCAGCTAGATGAAAAGATTTAATAGTTTTTTTTTCCGTTAGAAAACTGAATGTGTTTATAATTTCTATCATTTTAAAAAAAGATCTGGAAAGCGGCTTATGTTTACATACCGAAAATTTCGAGTTAGGAACCTGTGAATGAATATATTCATATGGATTTGTAAATTTTTTATAAATATCCCATTGATTTTCATATAAATTTATCTGTTTTTTTATATTAGTTAAATAATAATATAACGATTCACAAATATATATAGCATCTTTTGTATTTGATGAACAATCGCTATCATAATAGATAATATCAAAATCTATATTGTTACAATTAATAGTCGGAATATTAATATAAGTCATATTCTATTACAAAATACTATAATAGTATTTTGCAATAGTTTTAAGTGTTATTAATTATAATGTTATTTTTAATAATACTTAAATTGTAAGGTAAATTATTTTATTCTAATTATTAGTTTTTTTTTCTTCAGTCTTTTTCGCTTTTTTTTCTTCAGTCTTTTTCGCCTTTTCTTCAGCCTTTTTTACTTTTTCTTCAGCCTTTTTCACTTTTTCCGCATCTTTTAATATTTTTTCTGCTTCTTTTGCTTTTTTCTTTTCTTCCAAAGCTTGAATTTTTTCATCAATTGCCGCGCTAATTTTAGATTTTTTATCAAGTTCTTCAGTTGTTTTTTTACTGTTTTCCGAGTCAATATATTTTTGAGCTAATTTTTTAGATTTTTCTTCAATATCAGATTTTTCAATTGAACCCACCTTTTTATCTATATCATCAAATTGTTCTTCTATAGTTTCATCTTCGGCTTTATCTATTTGTGTTTTTTCCAACTGTTTATCTAAATCAGTATCAATATTTCTAATCTTTTTGAATATAAAATATTTATTCAAATATGATATTTTCTTTTCTTCATCGCTCATCTTTAATGCACTGCCAATTTTATGAGTAATTCTTTTGTCCATTTTAATTTCCAAATTCATGTAATTATATAATTCTTCAAAGTTACCTAATGATGATGGTAGACCCAGTTGTTTAAATTCGTCATCATTTAATAATACGAACCCATAATTTTCCATGATTCTTGTCAAAAATTTGAAATTCACAAGATATTCTCTAAAAGTTTTATTTATAGATTCTTGGTAAATATCAATAGGATATCCCAAACAACTTTCATCGTCCTCATAATGTTTGAGATCATAACGTTTTGTTAGTTCCCAAATTTTTTTATCATTTTTGAATAAACTAATTGATTCGTTTTTTTCTACATCATTTAACATATTAAATATGCTATAACCATCGTAACATGTTCCTATAAAATATCCATTTAATGCTGTACATTGTGTAACATTTTTCAAAAATCCATTTAGTATTAATTCATTCTCAAACATATAATGTAGAGCAAATTGTATCGAACTAATATTAAAACCATTTTTTACAATACCATAATTATTATAAACTCCTCTACCCAATGTAATTTCGTTTTTTGTACCTTCTCCAAACAAAGCTTTAACAGTTATTTTACTTTTTTCTGTATATAAAGCTTCACCATTTTTTATATTAGCTGAACTATTACCATTTATAAAAATTGCTTTAGGTATAACAGAGTATTTTTGTGCATAATTTAAATATCTAGCACACGCACCATCCAACCGATTTTCTATATTATCTTTAACTAAATCTATACCTAAAACAAAATTTAAATTGGCATTTATCCATTTTGGTAAATCACCTCCTTTTCCAGCAGCATAATCTATTAGAGTATATCCGGGCTTTGATATTTTACTAATAAGTACATTTTTAACATACAAATTGTGAAAATCTCTTAAGGAACGCGTTTCAGTCTTATTTGTAATCTTATTATAATAAATATCATCGTCATTATTATCTATTGTAATATTTTCTCCAGTAGAAATAATTTTATTAGTAATAGGATTATGAATTGATTGCCAATTTGAATTAGCAACATGATAAGCATTACCGAAATTTTTAATACCACTACGAAGTTCCGCCGTTTTATCATATCGAACCCTTAACGGAACCCATTTCCAAAATTCAGGTTTTGTAACATCATATTTAAATTCAATAATAGTATTATCTTCTATTTCATGATCCTCTTCTGTATATATTTTTAAATTGTTTGCTTTGTCATATAGACCGATAACATTACATATTCCGGCATTTTCATCACTGGGATTTGTAGGATAAAATCTAGCCGGTTTATAATCGTTTTTGTAAGATTCAGAAGTGTTTCTTTTAATGTAATCATTTAAAATATCATTACAGGGATTAATATATCCATGTTTTTTTTCATCGAAACCAACATGTAAAGTTAATGTATAATAATTATGAACTTGATTATTTGATAACAAATTTTTACCATCATTATAAATATTTCCTATATAATTTACACCATAGTCATTCTTTTTAAATTTTACCAGGAAATCAATAGTATTAAATTCGGCCGGTTTCCATTTAAAAGATTCGTTCCAAGTTATTTTATAATTAGGCGCAGCAACACCAACTTTATTACTACAAACACCCGTATTTGATGGTGTGAATATTAATCCATCTGTATTATATTCATATAATCCTTTATCTACATTACTTAAAATAGTCGCACAACCATTAAATATATGGTTACCATAAAATTTTTTTACAACACAATTTAAAGATGGTTTAGATTTGGGCATAACAGATAATATGTGTAAACTTTTAATAACACTACTTAATATTATTAGACGACTATCTTTACTTTCTTTTGTATTCTTTTTTGCTTTTGATTCTTTCTCTTCATCTGGTTCTACCCTGTCTTTACCTTCGGTTTCCTTTTCTGGTTTTTTTTCTGGTTCCTTTTCTAAAGAATCATCTAAATTAATAAACGGTAATCCAGTAACATTTTTAGTATTTATAAAATAGATATCAAACGCAGCATAAGTATTTATATATTCATTTTTTTTATTATGAATAATATGTTCACCATCAATAATCGTATCAAATAATTCTTTAACATCTGTTTTGCAACCAGTAAATTGAATATTTAGCGACATGGATATTAAATAAATTTTACCATTGCTATTAATATACAATAATTTTCTCATACCATCAGCTTTATCTGTTACAGTATAATTTTTTCTAATATTAGGTATGATATTATTTGTATCATTTATATCTTGTTCATGTAATAAATTAATCATTTGTAAAGTAGATGATGATGGTCCGATAAAATCTTTTATATTTGGTTTTCTAGAACGATCATAATCTTTTCCCTTAACAAGTTTTAAATAATTCGTAGTAACCAAATTTTGTTCACTAATTGATATAGGAAAATTAGTTTCTTGTAATCCAATTAATATATATTTAATAACTTTTTTCAAATCATCATGTAAATAAACACCTGTTTCATATTTTGTATTCAAACCAATTAATGAATTGTTTAACTCTATTTCAATTTCAAAATTTTCTAAGGAATTGAATACGTCAGAATCTTTAATATTAAATTCAGGAATAAATTTACCGTAATTAGATCTTGAAGTTTTAACAATACTACAATGGATTAAAAATGGTAATTGAGGATGAATATATTCATATCGTTTAATATATCTGAAGATTTTTTTAGTGGAACTCCATTTATCAATTGTTTCTTGTACCATTGAATTAGATTTATTAAAATATTTTTCAACTTGATAAGATATTCTGAAATTATATTCGTCGAAATTTAAAGGATAATATGTATTTGAATCGTCTTTGAAATAATTTTTTTCTACAAATTGTAGATTTGATTCATCAACAATTCCACTTAAATTATTTAATTTACAGTAAGATTGTATATTTGGAAAACCGCTTATTTGTGTTCTAATATTAGATAATGTATGATCGTTTATTATTCGCAAATAATAGTTTTCGGCATTTAATTTAAAATCATAATTCAACAAAATTTTAATTACATTGTAAAAATCTACTTTTGTAATATTCTTAATTTTTTTTGTACCGAATCTAACTTCAAATTCGGGAACATTATTTTCTGGAAACTTTGTTAATTTTTCTAAATATAAATTTATATATCGTTTAAAATCTTTTGATAAATCACTATCTTCAGTTGTTTCATTAATAGATTTGGCTTTTAATTTTGAAGAAGTATCAGTATCTAATCGAATTTTATTAGAAGATTCTGCTTTAGAATCAGCAGATTTTGATTTTTGTATAGATTTTGACATTAATATATATATTTATTTATTATTTATTACAATATAATATATAATAAATATCAATTTTAAAAGATTTAAAAATATTGTTTATAAAATCTAAGATAAAATCTTTAAAATATCTTCATATAACTCACTTTTTTTTCGAGATTTTGCATTGTCATTACAAATCGTAATATTTAATTTATTTGCAATAATAATCAATTCTGTTAGTTTATAACTAGTATAAGCTTTCATTGGTTTGTCCAATTTTTCAATATAATAACAAGATGAAATAATCGCGTGAAGTTCGTTATCCGTCATTGTATCTTCGATTATTACTTCAAAATTTTTACTAATATTAGATGAATTATTATAATTCAAACGAATAACTTTATAATTATCAATATTAATTTCATTATCATCCTTATCACTGGAAAAAATAGTATAAGTTTTATTATCTTTTATGATTATCAAATTAATATTATATATTAGACACAAACACTCAAGTGTATGTAAAGTAATAAATTTATTATTTAATAATTCATCTTCTACAAAATTCTTTCTAATTTTCGAATTTTTTAATAAAGACCGATTTTTTCTAACTGTATCAATTGTTTTAATTTTAAATTCTTTTTCAACTGTGAAAGAGTTTATATTTTCCAAATCTTTATCCATAAAGTTATGATGTAATTTATAAAAACACCAAAATAATCTATCATTAAAATAATTTGTCGTTTTTATTTTATCGGTTTTATTATATTTGCTCTTATTTTTATTATAGTTAACAAATATATTTTGTTTACTTGATTTACTTAAATTATCGTTAGAAGTTATTGTAGTTTTATTTTCATTATTTTCATTATTTTCATTATTTATAGAAGTTCTATTATTTATAGAACCAAAGTTAATTGTAGTTTTTAAACTGTGCAACATATATGGTTTTAAATCATTTAATTCAACCTTATTTTTTTCATAATTTAAATTATTCATTTAAAGTATTTTCAATAGTACTATTTAATTTATCTAAATTATCTTTATTATCTTTAAAATAAATATTTTCTAAATTTTCTTTAGTTTTTTCATCTTCATTTAAATATGTTTCTTGATTTTTTATAAAATGCAAATATTCTTTAATTTGGTCAATGATGTAGTCAGATATATCATTTAAATTAACAAAAATACCATTATTATTTTCGTTTAAATGACAGTTGTGTTTTTTCAATATTTTTGCTATTTCAACATGGTGACTTTTATTCATTGGTTCGATGTTCTTTCTTAATTTTTCTAAATCTTCGTAATTAATATTAACAGGAATAATCGGATTAACCGAACTAACAATATCAATATTATTTATAATAATGTTATTAGCCATATTGGTATAACATATAAATAAAATATAACTTTAATATTAAATTCGAATAATATTATACGAAATATTTAATGTTTCATAGTGATATACGTTCAGAATTAATATTAGCTAGATATTTAAATGAGCTATTTGATGAATTTATTGAAAAAATAAATAAAAAAATAAATAAATTTAAATCATATATAAAAAATATAACAGATAAAACAGATAAAACAGATAAAACAGATAAAACAGATAATAGATATGATAAATTTAAAGAAACGTATGGTTTAGTTTAAAGATCCTCAATTATCAATTTAGGTTTATTAGTTTTGGTCGATTGTTTTCTCACTTTAATTTTCATTTTGATAGCATCATTGTCGTTAATAGGATTTGGACCACTGCCAACATCTATTTTACTTTCTAAATCTGTTTTGAGTGTTTCATGTTTATTAATACTTAATAATTCTGCAATAACAGATATAAAGTTATCGTTCAGCTCATACCGTTGTCCAATTATGCGAACATTAATAATATCATTTTCTTGTACTTTTGAAAATAATTCATTATTATAATGATGATCCCGTGCTACAAAAATAATAAACGGACTAATTTTTTCTGCTAATTCTGCGCGAATGCCTACTTTAGTTATAGATTTAACAACACAATCAAATGTCATTGACTCAACCGGATTAGTGATTAAACATTCAAAAATAACATCAAATACCACTTTTTCTGCAAATAATTCACCAGTAGAATATGATATTATTTTAACCGAATCATTTTTTACATAACCTTCATTAATACATTTACATTCAACTTTTTTTTTAATGATTTTTTCAAACGTATTATACAAATCGCCATTTATTTTATTAAAATCTAATGTTATTTTTTGGCATAGCAGAGATTTTATGTATATAGACGTATTTTTCGAAGGATTTTTAGAAGCAGACCTAGATTGTTTCATCATTAATATAAGTATATAAATTAATCTTTAATTTATTCAATTTTTATAATTTAAAATAATATTTACTATTTTAAATTATAAATTATAAATTTTCCGATATTAAACCAAGCCATTTATAATAGATTCATTCGCATTAAAAAACCATTTTTTCTTATCTTTTTCAATCAAATCAAAATATCTGAAATATATTTCTTGAAATAAGCAAAATATTGATTGTTTATATTTTTTTAATTTTTGTATAATATTATCATCATTTATTAAAGTTTTGAATATTTTTTCAGTATTTGATTTACCGGCCTGAACGCATCGAGCACCTTTATTGGTTGATGATTTTATTTTAAATTCAAATATATTTTCAGTAGTTATTTTTTTATTTAATTCTAAAAATCCAACATATTCATTTATTTTATTAAGTGGAACTCTAATTTTTTCAATTTCTTTATCAATATCGTTATAATCTTCTGGTTCACCTAATTCCAAATGTACATGATTATTGGTTGAATCAGATTTTTTTAATATATAAACTGTATAATTTCTATAGTCACTTTTATATGGAAAAATAAATCCTTTTAATAAACCATTAGTAATTATTTTAGAATTATAAAAATTATATAGTTTTGTTTCAAACTCATTTAACTTTTCGTAATTATTAAATAAATAATTAATGAGTTTTATATTTTTATCCATTGTTACATCCTCTATAATAATTGTAAGAATTAGATCATATAATGGTTCCCGGTCAATTAAATTATTTTCAAATATTTCAGTAACAACATTAGCTATCAATAAATATTTGTGGTCCTTATTTAAAGTACTAGTGGTCACTTTATTAATGGCTATATCATAATTATTATTTAATTCAGAAAGAAATTTTTTTATAAACAGTTTACTGGGTAAATTTTCAGGGTTTTCAAGTATATTATATTTAACGATCTTTTGCGGTTGTATAATTTTTTCTGGAGTTTCAAAAACAAGATGATCTGTTTTATCATATATAGGATTAATTTTTGTATATAATGGACTCTGTACGTTAGATAATTCTTTTGGTTGAAAAATATATAAATTATCTATATTTATTAATGTACCCAAGTTATCATATTTATCAGTTAAATAAACATTTTCATTATTAATTAAATCATTTAAAGTATTATTGATATTAATCAACGGATATTGTTTATTAAAATTTACAAGGTTAATTAATTCATCTTTAGTATAGAAAAATTTCTCTTTATATAAATCTCTAATAATTTTAAGTATTTTTGCATTATTAGTTTCAATAAAATAATCATTATAATTATTCAAATCTATCTTATCTATCTTATCTATCTTATCAGTCTGCTTATATTCATCAATAGATGGGTCACATTTATAATTACAAGATTCCATATAATCACATAATGCACTATATGGTCTATCCCCCACTCTATATTCTATTTCATTAAAATTGGATAATTTTAATTTTAATGATTTATCCAAATAATTAGCATTAAATTTCATTTGTTCACTATTTAGTATACAATCTACACTTGCTTCTTTCAATAATCGTGTGATTGTACCAATTTGTTTAGCTTTATATTCTGCTTTTCTATATATAAATAAATCAACTGATTCAATTAAACTAGATAATAATGTTGCATGCATAAATATTTGTACATTTCTTTCTTTTAAAGGTAAATCTTTATGGCTACATGTTCTAATTCCTCTACCTAAAATTTGTTCTATTCTATTAATATTATACCATGGTTCTAAAATATGTATTTGTCTAATATATTTAAAATCTAAACCCTCACTTCCAGCCATTGATAACAAAATTACTTTTACATTTTCACCATTTATATTATTAGAATCTGTACATGCTTTTAAATCACTTACATTATCTGGTGATATATATTTATTGCCAGTAATCATTACATATTTAGCCGCTCTGAATTTACCGAATTTGTTTATTGCTTTTGTTTTATTTTTATAAGAATAAACATCTAATTGTTCTACTGGTGGTTGTGCAAATAAGGATTTATTATCACCATATCTAGTAATTCCAAGTGACTCTAATGCCAATGCGACAGGAATTAAACCACCATCGATAAATTGTGAATAAATTATGATAGGCCCTTTGGAATTTAAGATATTATCCATAATAGACTTGATTTTACAACTATATTTACCAATATTTTCATAAAGAAATATATTAGGCATGGCTGGATCAATAAATCTATAATTAAACCGCGATTTTGGACTGGAAGTTTCTTCATATGTCAAAATTTTAGCCATACCATTTTTTCCAACTAATTCTTTAATGTCTATTTTTATTGATGAATAATCATCACCAGTAAAAGATTCAAATATTTTGTTAGGGATAACTATATTTAATGCTTCTAATGGTTTTTGTAATATTGTGTACCCGAATGATTCCAGTTCACTAATATTAATTTTACTTTCATCAAATTTGGATTTTATATTACTGATTATATAATTGTAAATTTTTTCTTGATATTCACTAATATCGTTAGTATATAAATCAAAAAAACTAAGTATATTCGTTATTTCTTTATTATTCATTTGTAATGTGGGATATGGAATATTTAAAATACTTTTTTCTGGCATGAAATTATTAGGTAATATTCTATATGGAAATGTAAATGGATTATCGCCCTTTACATAGCTTATATATCCGTTTATTTTTCGTCTAAGTAAATCTCTACCTACATGTTCGCCTTTTTTATTTACTATAAAAGTGCCATCATTATTAAATACGTCTTTAATATCAATACTGGATCGTTTATCATTGGTGTTCATTAAATTTATTAAAAATATAATTTCTTTAAAATCATTAAACATAGGTGTAGCAGATAGCAATAATAATTTTAAATTATCAACATTCTTTACTAAATTATATACTTCGGTTGATACCAATTTATTAGTATTATCATTTGATTGTCTAATATTATGTATTTCATCTATAATTATTAAGCGATTGCCAAAAAATTTTTGCAATCTATTTTTTATTAAAATTTTGTGTTGTTTTTGTGTCAAATTTTTATTGGCCTCCAATATGTCTTTAATATTTGATTTTTTAATAATTAAATTAGCAAATTCTATATATCCTAAAAATAAATAGTAATTGTGAATAATATTATTAATAATTTTTATTACTTTGTCTCTGCTAATATTTTCTTGTAACATATTTATTTCTTTTAATAAATTATTTCCTGCACAATTATTCATATTCCACTCACCATTTAAAAATTCTAATTTTCTTTCATCAAATAATTGTAATTTAAAATTTTCTTGAACATTTGGAGATGCAACAATTATAATTCGTTGAGTTATTCCCATATATTTTAAATAATTTCTCATTTCTTCAGCAACTCCTATCGCCGAACATGTTTTACCCGTACCTAACCCATGATATAATAATAAACTGTTATATGGAGTATGTAAAGATAAAAAATTTTTTATAAATAATTGATGTGGAGATAATTCAAAATCTAAATTGCAGAGTTTATTTGCTTGGTTCTCGAAGTTACTTTCAATATTAATTTTATATTTGCAATCATTAAATTCTTTTTTATTAGTAATTTTAATATTGAAAAATGGATCGTCTAAATGTGGGTATAAATATTTATAATTTGAAAATGTTTGATTTTTTATGTCTTCTTTATTTAATACCTCCAATGCGTTTAAATAATATTTTAAATCAATTTTAGTATTCAGATTTTGATAAGTTTCTTCTAATTCACTTCTGTTTAATGCCGGTTTATTAATATTTTCTTTAAATAACTTTATTAGTTTTAAATTGGACCCTTTGAATTTTTTTGCATCTTTAACGACATCAGCG
>TARA_B110001450_G_scaffold85584_1_pt1 | contig 20369 bp, 19 predicted proteins | sample TARA_B110001450 | Tara Oceans TARA_B110001450 (sample SAMEA4396538) | marine metagenome | biome: Polar Biome; feature: [SRF] surface water layer (ENVO:00010504); material: water (ENVO:00002006), including particulate matter (ENVO:01000060) such as... | depth 5 m | reverse complement strand
TTGAAGACGAATGGATGGTATTTGTACATGGAGGAAGAACTATAACCAAATTAAAAGCTATTGAATGGGCTAAACAAGTAACAAATTTAGGTGCTGGGGAAATATTATTAACTTCTATGAATAATGATGGAACAAAAGCAGGATTTGCACTTGATATAACAAAAGAAATTAGTGAGTCAATTAATATTCCTGTAATAGCTTCAGGTGGTGCAGGAAATAAAAGTCATTTTTCAGAATTATTTTCAAAAACAGAAGCTAGCGCAGGTTTAGCAGCTAGCATATTTCATTATAATGAAATTCCCATACCTGAGTTAAAAAAATATTTAAAAAATAAAAATACTCCAGTAAGAATAACTGACTAAATAAAATATCATGAATATAGATTTTAAAAAAGGAGATGGATTAGTACCCGTAATAATCCAGCACAATTCAACTTTACAAGTTTTAATGCTTGGGTATATGAATGAGGAAGCATTTAAAAAAACAGAAAAAGAAAATAAAGTAACTTTTTATAGTAGAAGTAAGAACAGATTGTGGACAAAAGGAGAAGAATCTGGTAATTTTTTATTTGTAAAAGAAATAGAAATTGACTGTGACAATGATACTGTTTTAATTAAAGCCATACCTGTTGGCCCAACATGTCATAAAGGAACAACCTCATGTTTTGGCTCAGAAACTTCAAAAGGTTTTTTATATGAATTAGAAAACACTATTTCCAAAAGAATTGATGATAATGATGTAAACTCATATACGAATCAATTATACAGAAGAGGAATTAACAAAGTAGCTCAAAAAGTAGGGGAAGAAGCCGTAGAATTAGTAATAGAAGCAAAAGATAATGATGCAGATTTATTTAAAAATGAAGCTGCAGACTTAATGTATCATTATTTAATATTATTGAAAGCAAAAGGGTTTAGCATGAACGACATTGAAGAAACTTTAATGAATAGAAGTAAATAAAAATATTTTTTTACGATTAAAGGATAAATACCATAATAAATTTTGTGGTATTTATCCTTTAATCGTAATATTGCAATATAACAATGGATTATGGGCGTTTCAAAAACAGAGAAATTTACAGAATACCAAAACCAAATAGCATTAATCTCAAAAGCATTTGCTCATCCTGCACGTGTTGCAATTCTAGAACACTTGTTTAATACAAATAGTTGTATTTGCGGTGATTTGGTTAATGAAATTGGTTTAGCTCAAGCTACTATTTCACAACATTTAAAGGAACTCAAACAGCTTGGGATAATCAAAGGAACGGTTGAAGGAACTAGTGTTTGTTATTGTATCGACAATAAAAAATGGGATAATATTAAAGCAACATTAAATACATTTCTATCAAAAACCAATAGTTCAAATAACATATGTTGTTAAATTAATAAAATTAAATCATGAAAATATCTGAAATTAAATCAATTTTAAAAACAATTGAAAAAATATGTTTTTTATTACCTAACGGAGAGAAAGTAGCGCCTAATTTTCATGTAACCGAGGTAGGTAAAGTAAATAAACATTTTATAGATTGTGGAGGAACAATAAGGAAAGAAGAAGTTGCAAACTTTCAGTTATGGAATGCAAATGATTATGACCATAGATTACACCCTGAAAAACTATTACAAATTATTGAATTATCTGAAGAAAAATTAGGTCTTGGTGATTTACCAATTGAAGTAGAATACCAAGGTATCACAATTCAAAAATTTGATCTTGGATTTAATCAAACAGATTTTATTTTAATTCCAAAACAAACAGATTGTTTAGCTCCAGATCAGTGTGGTGTCCAAGAAAATAAACAAAAAGTAAAAATTGCTGAAATTACAACCGCAAATTCATGTGCTCCGGGAAGTGGATGCTGTTAATTGAATACGTTATGAATAAAACATACGAACTTTTAAATAATACTATTTCTAATCTGAACATTCAAAATATATCAGAAGAAAGAAAAAACATATTAAACAGTTTAGTTGCATACATAAAAAATAAGCAAACTAATAACGAAATCACTAGACTTAACTTTATTTGTACACATAACTCTAGGAGGAGTCATTTATCTCAGGTTTGGGCACAAACAATGGCTTATCATTTTAACATAAAAGATGTTTTTTGTTATTCTGCTGGTACAGAGGCTACCGCTGTTTTCCCTATGATTATTCAAACTTTAAAGCATACAGGTTTTAAAATAGATACATTAGAAAATCAATCAGAAAACCCTGTTTATAGCATAAAGTATACAGATAATGAACCTTCAATAATTGGTTTTTCAAAAGATTTAAATAACAATTTTAATCCTAAAAATAATTTTGCGGCTATTATGACTTGTACTCAAGCAGATGAAGATTGCCCATTTGTTTTAGGAGCAGAAACACGAATAGCACTTCCTTTTGAAGACCCAAAGGCATTTGACAACTCTGAAATACAAAAAGAAAAGTATTTAGAGCGAAGTACTGATATTGCTTCAGAACTTTTTTATGTTTTTTCACAATTAAATTCTTGATATGAGCAATTCAAAAAAATTAAATTTCTTAGATAATTATTTAACGTTATGGATCTTTATTGCCATGGCCATAGGAATAAGCATTGGATATTTTATACCATCTTTTCCAAAATTAATAAACAATTTAAGTACTGGAAGTACAAATATTCCAATTGCTATTGGTTTAATCATAATGATGTATCCTCCTCTAGCAAAGGTAAATTTTAAATTATTGCCACAAGTTTTTAAAAACACAAAAGTACTTTCTATATAGTTAATTTTAAATTGGATCATTGGGCCTATTCTAATGTTTCTTCCTGCTATTACATTTTTAAAAGATTATCCTGAATATATGGTTGGATTAATTTTAATTGGTTTAGCGAGGTGTGTTGCAATGGTTTTAGTTTGGAATGATTTAGCAGATGGGAGTAGTGAATATGGAGCAGGTTTAGTAGCTTTAAATAGTATATTTCAAGTATTGCTTATAGTTTTTATGCTTGGTTGTTTATAACAATACTTCCACCGTATTTTGGTTTTGAAGGGGCAATTGTAGATATATCAATATATACAATTGCTGAGAGTGTTGCTATTTATCTAGGTATCCCCTTCTTAATGGGGATTTTAAGTAGAGTTATATTAGTTAAACAAAAAGGAGAAGAATGGTATAACAATAAATTTATAACTATGATTTCTCCATTAACTTTAATTGCACTTCTTGGTACAATAATCGTAATGTTTTCCTTGAAAGGTGAACTTATTGTTGAAATACCAATGGATGTCGTTATAATTGCAATACCGCTATTAATCTACTTTTTAGTAATGTTTGTAATTGGTTTCATTACTTGTAAAAGCTTAGGCATCTCTTACGATAAAACAGCATCTATAGCATTTACTGCTACAGGAAATAATTTTGAACTCGCTATTGCAGTAGCTATTGCTGTTTTTGGTTTAAATTCAGGGCAAGCATTTACTGGGGTTATTGGCCCATTAGTTGAAGTTCCTGCATTAATATTATTAGTTAGAGTTTCTTTTTGGTTGCGTAAAAAATATTTTAACGTTAAAAACTAAAACAATTAAGATTTTGGTGGAAAGTTACCATGTCGCTGATTGATATATTTCCCCACAACAATAGAGGTTATGATAACTAAATATAATTGACCAGCCAATCCAATAAGTAAACTAGCCTTATGGGCTAGTTTACTTATTGGATATATATCACCATAACCAATTGTTAAAAGTGTTACATAGCTAAAATACATTATGTTGTCTAGTACTGAACTTTGAAAAACTAATGTATCTGCATTAGGTAGATTAAAAGAATTTGGATAAAATATTTCAATACTTAAGCAGATAAAAAAACCAATTAATCCTAGTGACACATAACCACTAACTAGGCCAATAATTACATTTTTATTAACTTTTTTGGCTTTCCATACCTGTTGTATAATTTCATATGTTACAACCAAATAGAATATAAAAAAGACCCCTGTTCTTATAACATAAAAGTTATTTTCTTCCAAGGCATTAGAAAATTCAAACAAATAAAATACAACCCTTATTGCAAACAATAAAAGAAAAAAATACATTATTTTTTTCTTTTTAGACATCAATACGATCCCAGAAAGTATATTCAACAAAAGTAATAATGGAAAAAGTACATCTTCAAAAACAGATGATGGAACTAGTAAAGAACCAAATAAAATGGTCATTAAACTAGTTAAGAATATTTCAAAACGATATGGAAATAAACGAGATAACATACTATTTCAATAACTTTTCATTAAAAGCATAATCCTTATAATTTACTTTATACAACACACTATAAAAGGCAGGTATAAAAACTAATGTTATAATTGTTCCAAATAATAAACCTACCATAATTGTAACTGCCATTGGCTCCCACATTTCACCTCCTCCTAAATACAAAGGCACTAAACCTAATACTGTTGTAAATGTAGCTAACAAAATAGGCCTAAAGCGTTGTAAACATGCTGCTATTATTGCATCATTAATTTTATACTCTTTTTCCTCAATTTCTATTCTATCAATAAGAACTATTGCATTATTAATAACAATACCTGCTAAAGAGATTACTCCTAAAAAAGCCATAAATCCAAAGGGAACACTAAATATTAAAAGCCCAATAACCATTCCTATAACCCCAAGTGGTATTGTAGTCACAATCATAGTCATCTTTCTAAAAGAATTAAACTGAATAATTAATAGCATAAAAATAATAAAAGCTGAAAGTGGAAGATAAGAAATTACTGCGCCCATATTCTCTGCAGAATTCTCTGCATCACCTCCGAAGGAATATTGATAGCCATCTCCCCATTCAGTAGACTTTGTCTTTAACCAAGGCTCTATTATTTTTGTTATTTGTGAAGCATTTCCTGTTTCTGTAAGCTCACTAGAAATTACAATTGTTCTATTAATATTTAAACGTTTAATTTTAGAATATTGCCAATCAGGCACAATTGACGCCACTTGAAGCAACGGAACACTTCTACCAGAACTTTGAGCATATATATTCATCGTTTCTAGAGAAGATAATGACTGTTGCTTACTTTGGTTATTAAGCATTATAATAGGTATTGATTTATCATCTTCCCTATATTCACCTGTCTTAAAACCATCAAGCACTGTTTGTAAAGAAGTGGCTATATCCTGGTTAGTTATTCCTGCCATTCTGGCCTTATTTTGATCAATTTCAATAATAAATTTCTTCCCTTTAGGACCCCAATCATCTTTTACATTTTTTGTCCCATTTATATTAAATAGTTTTGATTTTAATTGTGTAGCAATTAATGCTAATTTATCAGGATTTTCTCCAGATACTTTAATTTCTATAGGAGTACCTCCACCTCCTGAAGCTAAAGAACCTACTTTAATATCTGCATTAGGAAAACTAGAAAAACAAAATTTATCTAATTTGTTAATCAAACCTACATTTTCCAAATAATTAGAAGTATTTACTAAAATATGTGCATAGTTTGAGTTAGGTTCGTCAGCACTATAACCTAAATCATAAGATGAAGGTCCTTTACCTATATAAGCAGACCAATCTAAAATTCCGTTTGGACGATTTTTATTTACTTTAAGTTCTTTATCTATATAATTTTCAATAGCCAATACCGTTTCAGTTGTAGTTTCAATTTTTGTAGCTTCTGGAAGATTAATATCAATAGTAATCAAGTTACGATCACTATCAGGAAAAAAAACAAATCCTAACTTTGTAAATCCATATAATGATAAAAAGAACATCAACACAACTCCAAGAAGAACAGATTTTTTATTAGATAAAGCTAGTAATATTAAATCTTTATATTTTTTCTTTAAATTGTAAATTAGTCGATCAAGAAAGCTAACTTTTCCTTCTTCTTTCTTTTCAAGTTTTAAAAAGAATACACAAAATAATGTAATCACACTTAAAGACATAATCCATGAAGATATTAGAGCTATCGTAATAACAATAAAAATCGGTCCTGTAATATCTCCCATTACAGTTTCGGCCATATAAAATGATAAAAAGGCAGCAGCTGTAGTTAAAGTAGAAATTAATAAAGGTACTAATAATTCATTACAAGAATCAATAGCGGCTTTTTTAACTGATACACCTTCTTCCATTTTTACCATAATAGACTCTGCTACAACAATAGCATTATCTACCATCATACCCAAAGCCATAATCAAAGCAGCTAATGTTATTTGATTTAAACCTATACCAAACAACCCCATTACCATAAAAGTTGTAATAGTTACGATAGGTATTAAACTTGCTATTATAAAACCTGTTCGCAAACCTAAAAAGAAGAGCATTACTGCCAAAACAATAATAATTGATTGGGCAAGATTACCAATAAAACTATCTATTTTTACATCAATATATTCATCAATTGAAGCAACCCTTAATAACTCCAATCCAATTGGAAGTTTCTGCTTCCAATTATCAGTGAGAGTGTTTATTTGTTCTCCTAATTTAATAACATTAGCACCTTCTTTTAAAGAAACGTGAAGTGATATCGCATCTTTACCATTGATTCTAACTTTTTGACTTGGAGGATCTATATAACCTTTTTTTACAGTAGTAATATCTTCCAAAGCAATTACTTGTCCTGACTCACCTGTAGGTATTAACATTTGCTTAATGTCGTCTATACTGTCAAAATTACCCGTAGGCTCTAAAATTATTCTTTCAATATCTACATTTATAGTACCTCCTGAACTCAAAATATTAGTACTTGTTATAATATTTTGAAGTTTACTAGCCGTCAAACCATATTGTTGAAGTTTTGCATTATCAAATTCTACAAAAACTCTTTCATCTTGTATTCCGTTTAATTCAACTTTTGCAGCAGATTCTATTTTAATTAAATCATCACGAATATCATCAGCATAATCTTTCATTTCAGCATATGAATACCCATCACTAAGTATTGCAATAGCTATTCCAAAAACTTCTCCAATTCCATCGTCATCTAAGTTTGGAATTACATTTTTGGGTAAATCAGTAATTCCATCAAGTTTTCTTCTTAATCGATCCCAAACTGCTTGAAGATCTTCTGGTTTAACCTCTTCTTTCAGCTCTACTTGAACAACAGATAACCCATTTCTAGATGTACTTGTAAGTTCTTTAAGCTCAGGGATTTCTTGAACAACTTTTTCTATTTTGTCAGTAACCAATTCCTCTACCCTCTCAGGCCCGGCTCCTGGGAATGAAGAAATTACAGATGCTACTCGCACTGTGTACGGCGGCATACTATCTCTTGACATTTTTAGGTAATACATAGTCCCCATAACTAATGTAAGTACAAGTACACTGAGTACTACCCTATTTCTCTCTATTGAAAACTTGGTTAGATTCATAATATATTTGTATTATTTTATAGTTACTTCTTGTCCTTCTAATAATGTTTGTAAGCCTGCCGTTGCAATCATGTCTCCTAACTTCAAACCCTTTTTAACTATAAATCCATCAGAACTTAATGCTCCAATTTCTATATATTGTTTTTTTACTTTTCCTATTTTCTTATCTGATGATTCTATTAAGAAAACAAAATTTTTACTCCCTTCTTCACCTACTGCTTTTAGAGGAACAGAAATTGTATTCTGAGTATTTTTAACAGTTGTATTAAAATCGAAAATAATATTTGTAGCCATTCCTGGTTTTATATTTTTATTGGGATTATCAATATCAATTTTTATTGGATAAGTAGCCGAATTTAAATCTACTACAGGAGCTATTTCAATAATTGTCCCTTTAAACTTTTTATCTCTAATTGCAGAAAAAACAAGTTCAGTTTTCATACCTAATTTTGTTTTATTAATCATGCTTTCTGGCAAACCAACTAATACATTAATATTGCTACCAGCATTCAAAACTCCAATTACTTGACCAGGGCTTACTGTTTCATTTAATTCATTATTTTTAACAGCAATTATTCCACTTTTTGGAGCTCTAATAATACCGTAATTAATTTGTGTCTGCTGAATTGATTTATTTCTTAAAGCTGATTCATATTGGTCTGAGGCTGTTTGATAAGCATTTTTAGCTTGTTCATAATCACTTAATGAAGTACTCCCTTTTTCATACAAAGCCCTTACTCTATCTAAATTTGATTTTGATGTTAACTTACTTGATTTTGCAGAGCTTAAAGCCGAAAGACTTTGTTCGTATGCGAGATTGGCTTGAACATTATCTAATTTAGCTATTAATTGACTTTTTTTCACTTCTTGTCCAACAACAATATTTAGTTCTGTGATGATACCACTACTTCTAAAGCTTAAATCAATTGCATCAGCCGCTTCTACTGTACCACTTAATGTTCTGTGCTGATCGTTATCTGTTTTTCCTACAACTGCATAAGTTACAGGTCTTAGTATTGCTTCTTTTTGTTCTTCTTTCTTTGAACAAGATATAAAGGTAATTAGAGATATGAATAGTAATATTGGATAGTTATATGTTTTCATAATTTTAATTATTTAGTAAAAATGAACTGATTCATTCGGTTAATAAAGTCTTCGTTTTCTTCAGCAGTATGCATCAAAAAGAAATACCCTAAGCTACGCTCTAATTGTATGATAGATAATAAAAAACTGTAATTTGCTGTTTCACTTGCTAATTGAGATTGCAAATAATTATTTTGAGCATCAATTAATTGAATAACAGGAACAGCTCCATTCTCATAAGATGTTTGTGTTAACTCTAAACTTTCTTTTGCGGCTTTTTCTGATACTTTTGATATTTCAATTCTTGTAAATTGATTTACCACTTCAAGACAAATATCATTGATGTTTTTTTCTATATTTAATACTATATCTTCTTTTTGTATCGTTAATTGGTCTTTACTTATTTGAGCTGTTTGTTTATTAATATTTCTTTGATTTTTTTGAAAAATTGGTAAACGTAACTGTAAACCTAAATTATAATTTTGGTCTGGTATTTGAGGAAAAGAAGGCATTACATCTGTACCTTTACCTGATCTTATAAAATCTAGATTATACTGCCCCTGAACACCAAGAGTAGGCACTAGTCTTCCCCAATTATTTAATTTGTAATTCCTTTCAACTGCATTTAAATTGAAACCTATATTCTTTAATTCTGGAGAATTAACTAGTGCTTCTTGCACTAAAAAACTAATAAACTTTTCTTGAGTATCTGGATTATCAATTAAATTAAAAAATGCATCATAACTATATTGTTTAAAAACACCATCACCTAAAGTCGCATCCTCTAATTGAATAGCATCAGAAATATTTTTATTCATCAATTGATTAAGCAAAAAATAATTTTGCTTTACTTGATTTCCCGCTTCAATTAAAGTTTGCGTGTTCTGTGCTAGTTGACTTCTAAACCTTAATACATCTGATTTTCCAGAAGCACCTGCAGAAAAATTTTGTTTTGCTATTTCTAAATTCTTTTTAGTTAATTGTAAATTTTGATTTTGAATTCTTGCATTAGCAATTGACCCTAGTGAATTAAAATATGCACTTGATACATTTAAAACTGCATCAAGCTCTACAGCATTATACTCTTCTGATTGTGCTTTTGTAAGTTCCTTTTTTATATAATTATTTGAAGCGGCTTCTTCAGAATATATCAACTGATTTAAACTTACACTTCCAGTATTTCTAAACTCTGGATTAGCTCCATTTGATACCTCAGCTATTTTAGGGTCTATATAAGTAGATGTGTTACCAACTGCTATTTCTGGTAAAAAATTACTTCTTGATAGTTTAGCTTCTTGTTCTGCTAAATCAATATTTTTCTTTTCAGCATTTAGACTTAAGTTTGAACTCACTACTGAATTTATTAAATCTACAATAGTTATTGTTTCGCCTTTAATAATATTTTTATCTCCTCCTATAATATCTAAATCAGAAAGCATACTGTAGCGAATCGGAAAACCAATTTCTTTTGCAGTATCATAATTCATAGAAAGCCTATCAGTATAATTTACTTTTATAGGAAGTTCAGATGCATTAATTCCAGAGATTATAGATTCTATGTTTAAAGCTAATCTCCTAAAAAAAATAGTTTTTGAATTTTCTGGTTGAATAGATGCTAATACTCCTTTATTAACATCGTCTTTACCAAAAGCAGAAAATGATGGGATTTTATTTGAATTAATTTTATTTATAATTTTATTAAAATCGATATTATTTAATGAAAAACCACCGGAAATATATACTGCATCTATATTTTGAAAAGTAAAACTGTTATTTAATATTTCTGAAATCTTAATAATAGTATAATCAGCTTTTTCGTCAATAAAAATATTATCAAACTCCTTTTCTAAATCAATAATACTTGGAAGAAAGTCATCAACTACGATTCCAATGTTTGAGTATTTACAAATTTTATTAAAAACAGCCAGGTCTTTTTTATGAGAATAAGGTGTAACTACGTATGTTAAATTATCTATCTCTGAGGTTTTTTTTGATCTAGGAAACGCTACTAAATCACTGTTTACATTACCAAAAATAATTAATGGTTTTGGATATGATTTTTGATTTAATAAAAGCTTAATATTTACAATCCCAAATGCAATAATTATATCAGTATCATTTGCTAATAATGTTTCGTAATTTTTTTTGGCTGTTGTTGAGTTGTTATTATTAGCTAAAAGCTCTCCAAAAGTAATTTCTGCATCTTGACCTACAACTGCAATAATTTCATTTTGCAGTTCAATTAATAATTCAGATTTACTTTTTAACTGAGCATCGCTTAAAATACCAATAGAAACTTTCTTTTGGGCATTGAGAGTTAATACTGATAAGAATATTATCAATAAATATAAGTATACTTTCATTTGGTTAGTTTGTAAGTTACACTACTAAATATAATAAATATCAAGGGATATTTAATTATAACATTTCATATTTAATTATTTATAAAAAAAAATCACACTTTTAAAAGTGTGATTTTTTCAGCTTCTACTCTACTTCGAGTAATCTTTTTTCAATACTCTTTTTAATAGTACCAAAGTTTTTTAAGTGTTCTTGGTATTGCTTTTTAGTTAATACCGATTTAACCTCTTTCTCAAGCTTTCCAACATATTTATAATATTTTTCACTCATCTCTTCTTTAGTATACTTCAAATCTAAATCATTAAGGCGAGCCATTTTTGCAATGTAAGAAACTATTATATTAACATATTCTTCCTCTTCATTATCAGTAAGCTTCATGTTTTTTAGCCCCTCATTAAAACTTAATTGAATGCTATCTATTTCTTTAAAAGTGTATGCTCTAACTCTATTTAATTCTTTTTCTTTATCGCTTACAGTCAGCTTTTGAGCATTTGAGAAACAGAATGATAATAGAAATAAAAAAATAATTGATGGCTTCATAAAATTTAATTTAATTGATTACTACGTAAATATATTATTTATTCTTTTGATCACTACCTAAGTAATCTTTTTATTGCTCTTTCCGAAAATGAGGTGAATTTTCTTTTTCTACTTTTGTAATAAAATAATTGCTATCTCCTAACCAAAAAATATGCTTATATCTCTCTTTGTAAGATACTTTTACATATTTACCTTGTAATAACTTTAATTCATTAATTACTTCCTCTTGATTGTCTTCAACAGAAAAACTAAATATTTGAGCTCCGGAAATTCCTTGACTAATTTCTCCTTCCCATGTTTTTACCAAAACACCTTTTCTACTTATTTTAATCAATTCCCCCGAACGAACTCCTTCACTATAAGGGACATAATAAACAAATGAGAAATGTGCTCCTAAACCGAATGTAATTACTAGTAGTATTAAAATTAATATTTTCTTCATGATTTTAGTTGTATTTATTTAAGATTTTATTGTTTTATTAATCACTGATTCTGGTAATGATTTTTTTGCTTTTGCTCCTAATTTTTTAATTTTCTCAACAGATGTAATTAAGTTTCCTTTTCCTTCGTATAGCTTATTCATTGCAAAAGAGTAATTTAATTTTGCTTTGTCAATATCCTTACCAACACTTGTTAAATCGAGCATTAGGTTATGAAATTTATCATACAATGCTCCTGCTTGCCTTGCAATTTCGATAGCATTTTTTTGTTGCTTTTCATTATTCCACATAGTATCAATAGTTCGTAATGTTGCTAGTAATGTTGTTGGTGTTACAATTACAATGTTACGTTCAAATGCTTTATTGTAGAGTGAACTGTCTTGGTTTAAAGCCACTGCAAAAGCTGGTTCTATTGGTATGAATAGCAACACAAAATCTGGACTATCAATTTTATATAAATCATGATAACTCTTGTCTCCTAATTGTTCAACATGTCTTTTTATAGAGTTAACATGCTCTTTTAAAAATGACTCTCTTAGAGTCTTGTCTTCTTCATTTACATATTGTTCGTAATGTACTAAGGAAACTTTTGAGTCAACAATCATTTTCTTGTTATCAGGCAGACTTATAACCACATCTGGCAACACCCTATCTCCGTTATCATTTACAAAACTTTTTTGAACAAAATATTCTCTATTTTTTTCCAAACCTGATTTCTCAAGAACTCTCTCTAATACTAATTCTCCCCAATTCCCTTGTAACTTAGTATCGCCTTTCAATGCTTTAGTTAAGTTTGTTGCTTCCTTGCTCATTTTCAAGTTTAAATCTTTTAAACCTAAAATTTGTTCTTTTAAACTGGCGTGCTGACCTATACTAGCTTTATGAGTATCCTCTACTTTCTTTTCAAAATGAGTTATTTTTTCTTGTAAAGGAGTTAATATATTTTTTATATTTTCTTTATTCAAAGCTGTAAACTTATCTGTTTTTTCATCAAGAATTTTGTTTGCTAAATTTTCAAATTCTTTTGTGAATTTTTCTTGAAGTTTAATCACTTCTTGATTTTGCTCTAAATTCTTTTTTTGAAGATTTTTAAACTCTGACTCAAGTTTTGTATAATCTAAAATTGACAACTCTTTTTGTTCTCTAATAAATTCTCTTTGGTTGACAACTTTATGAAGTTCTTCATTTTTTTCATTCAATTGTAATGAAAAACTTTTTTCCAATTTTATATTGTTAGCAGTTGTGGTTTTTTGAAATTCAAGTAGCTGTTTTTTTAATAATAAAACCCGTTCATTAGCAACCACTAAATCAGATTTTCCTTTAAGGTTTTCTGTATACCTTCCAATTAAAAAACCAAGAACACCAAAAGAGATACTTGCTATTATAATTATAATAATTTCAGTCATTTAATAATTTCGTGTAATTAACAAAGGTAAATTGATTTTATTAAATTACTAATTTCCAATAGTTTTATTTTATTTTAAATAATCCACTTTCATTATCAAAAAAAACAAGATCTTTTGGAAACAAATTATCAAATGCTTTTTCAGCAATTAATTCTTGTGGAGATCCAAAATGAGTTTTCTTTTCTTTCATGACGATTACTTTATCACAAAGAGACAAAGTAACGTTAATTTCATGGGTAGAAAACAAAATAGTTTTACCTGTTTTTTTTACTAAACGTTGTAATAATTTTAGAATGGAAACTTTATGGTATAAATCTAAATGTGTGGTAGGTTCATCTAAAATAATAATATCTGTATCTTGAGCTAACGCTCGTGCCAACATTACTTTTTGTAACTGACCATCACTCAATTCAAATATTTTCTTATCAGCTAAATCATTTATTTTAACCGATTCAATAGCACCTTTCGTTTTGAGAATATCTTCATCAGTTAATTTACCTATCCAATTAGTATATGGCTGTCTTCCTAATGCTATTAACTCCTGAACAGTTAAATTACTTTGAGCTATATTTTCTGTGAGCACAACACTCATTTTTTTCGCTAAAGAAACAGCAGGAATATCCTCTAAATTATTACCGTTAATGAATACAGATCCGTTTATCGGATTTTGAAACTTAGTCAATGTTTTTAAAAGTGTAGATTTCCCTATTCCGTTGGCACCAATCAAACCAATTAATTCTCCTTTTAATAATTGAAAATTTATATTCTCAGCAATTATATTACATTTCTTTTTAGATTGATAACCTATTGAAAGATTTTCTACCTTTAATACGGTATGTTTTTTTAAATCATTCATAATTATATAAATAATTTCTTTTTTCTAACCAACAACCATATCACAATTGGAGCTCCAAATAAAGAAGTTATCGCATTAATTGGTAATGTAAAATCACTCATGGGAAGCTGTGAAATACTATCGCATACTAACATTAATATACTTCCTGATAAAATAACTGCCGGAATTAAAATATTATGATTAGATGTATTAAAAAATAATTTTGTTAAATGTGGTATTGCTAAGCCTACAAAAGCAATTGGACCTACAAAAGCTGTAATACTTCCAGCTAAAACACTTGTTGCTATTATAATTCTAAAACGAGTCTTTTTTAAATTTAAACCTAAACTTTGTGCATAATTATCTCCTAACAGTAAAATATTTAGTGATTTAATGGAGTAAATAGTTAAACCTATACCTATCATAAAAGTAATTCCTAAAAATTTTAATTCATTCCATGTTAGATTCCCTAAACTTCCAAAACCCCAAAAAACATAACGTTTCAATTCCTCAGCTGATGAAAAATAAGACAACACATTAACTAACGCAGCAGTAACACTAGCAAACATTAGTCCTATTATTAATATGGCCATCGTATCTTTTACTTTTGAACTAACTATAATTACAGCCAAAAGAGCTAAAAAACTCCCTATACTTGACGCTATAATCAAACTTGATTTATGTAACATAAAATTCGCAAAAGCACCTCCAAATAAAGAAGCTCCCAAAATAACTATTGCAACTCCTAAACTAGCTCCAGAACTTAATCCTAAAACATAAGGTCCCGCTAGTGGGTTTCTAAACAAAGTTTGCATTAACAAACCTGAAACCCCTAAACCTCCACCTACTAAAACTGCTACTATTGCTTTTGGCATACGATAGTTTAAAACTATGTATTGCCATGACTCTTTAATATTTTGATCTCCTATTAAGATAAAAGCAACTTTTTTAATAGGAATGAATACGGAACCCAAACTAATATTTAATATAAAGCATAATACTAACAAAAGCGATAGCACTAAAAACAACTTTGAATATTTGTAATTCCTTTTCAATTTAATTGGGTATAAAAATTCAAATTATACTTTGGTAATAATTCTGGGTGAAATATTTTTATCAAATCTTTTAGAATTAAATCCGGTCGAGTTGGTGCTAATTCATAAAACAATAATCCTCCTGTTGCTCCTTTTATATTTGAAATATAAATAGTATTCTCTTGAAACATTTTAAATTGTTCATAATGCGAATTACTATCTAACAATTGTTTTTTGGTTTCATAATTCCCTATTGCAATCCAATAATCAGCATCTTTAGCTTTTTCTAAAACAGACTCGAAATTTAAAGCCAAACTTCCTTTTCCATTTTTATCTGACCATAAATATGAGGCATTTGCATCATTTATAAATTGTGCTGCCCAAGAATCTCCATAAGGCAAATACCATGTATCCTTATAAGGCATTCCGCTTAAAACTCTTGGCTGAATAACTGCTTTTTTAGCTAACTTCTTAGCATCATTATACTCCTTTTTAATCGTATTGAAAATTTCATTTGCTTCTTTTTCTTTCTTAAATAAAAAACCAAAAAACTTAATCCATTCTGCTCGTCCTAAAGCATGTTGTTCTAACCATTCGCTGTTGTATAAAACTGGAATTCCAGATTTTTTAATATTATTTAAAGCTTTATTACTTCCATCTATACCAAATCCAACAACAACATCGGGATTTAAATCAACCAATATCTCTAAATTCAAACTCTCATTTTTACCTAATTCTTTAATACCTCCATTTTTCACTAATTCTCTAGCTGCTAATGATGAAATATAATTCGTATTAGGAAAACCAACTAATTTATCTAACACCCCAAGAGACTCTAATGCGGGGATGTGGGTTGTAGAAGTAACCACTAATTTATTTACAGGAACCCTAATCAACTCATCATAAACAATTGATTTTGGAATTTTAGCATCATTATCTATCAATAAATATTTTAGTGGTTTTAAAGCGTTTTTCCAAGGTGTATTTAATGTAATAATATTGTAACCTTTTTCCTTACGAATATCAAAACCAGTAGCAAAATCTGTTTGAATAATATTTTCTGTAGCTATAACAGGTGATTTTTCATTATTTTTTTGCTTACAATTAGTAAGGAAAAATAGCAGTAAAATAAAAAGTGATTTTTTTAACATAATGTAAATGTAAAATTTATTTCGGAATCAAATCACAAAAATGAAATCCCATTTCTTTAGTAACAGAATTATTCGTGTAAAAAGTTTCTTCTTTTTTCTTTGGAGAGTCGTACGTTTTATAAACTTTATCTCCAATAATAAAATCTATAGGTTTTTTAAAAATAGGTCCATCAAAAACGAAGGTATGAAACTCTCCGTTTTCTCCGCATACATCTACATTTACAGGAAGTTCTTTCAAGAAGTCTTTAGTAATAATTTCACCGACGAACTCACTTCCTAATAATTCTGATTTTACACAAACAATTATAGCTTTAAAGCCTAAATCAATAAACTCATGTATTAAATCTGTTGTATTTCTTTTCCATAATGGAAAATGAGCTTTTAAACCAGCTTTAGCTAATTGTGTTTCACGATATACTTTTAAATCCTCCAGAAAAATATCTCCATAAATACTATGGGTAACTCCTTCATGTTTTAACTTACTATAAGTTTTGTTAATGATTTCATTGTATGTTTCCATTGAAGGGCTTTGAGGAAGCATCATTTCAAGTAAAGGCAAACCCAAAGATTCTACTTGTTTGTATAATAGTTCCTTGTGAACACCATGCATCGTTATTCTATTATAATCCATGCTTATAGAGGTTAGCAAAGTATGTACTTCATACTTACTTTGTTGTAATACATAATATAATGCAAGGGCACTATCCTTTCCTCCACTCCAACTAAAAACTGATTTATTCATTTATTTAAATTAAAACAATAACACAAAAATGAATAAAAAAGTTTAATTTCGCGAAAAATTAGGTTTTAAAGTTGGTGTATTCAATTTTAAATTAAAAGGGAATTAAGTGAGAAACTTAAACTGTCCCAGCAACTGTAAACTTAGCCGTAAGGCACTTATTGTAAACTTTACACCACTGTCTTTATTTTAAGACGGGAAGGTAACAAATAAGATGTAAGTCAGGAGACCTGCCTAGTTTTAAACTAAAACAATTCTGTTTTCTGGATAAAAACAGTATGTAAATATGATAAATAAAGTTACAATTTCAATCTTATTCGTGTTAGTGTTTACATGTATGTACTCACAACAAGATTCTACAACTAAATTAGAAGAAGTTTTTATTTCTGACTACAGACTTAAAAATGAACTTAATAAAACACTCTCCATTAAAATAAACGATTCTATTTTAAAAAACTTCAACGAATCATTTACAGATTTATTTAGACAGCAAAGTAGTGTCTATTTTAAAGAAAACGGTAATGGTATGGTAAGTTCACCATCATTTAGAGGAACTAACGCTTCTCAAACAGCTGTAATTTGGAACGGTATAAATATTAACTCTCAAACTACTGGACAAACTGATTTTAATAATGTTGGTTTAGGCGGAATTAATGATATTACTGTAAAAAGTGGTGGTGGTAGTAACTTTTATGGAAGTGGCGCAATTGGAGGTAGTATTCATTTAGAACATAATTTTACCTTTAATAAAAAAGAAACTTTTTCTTTAGGATCGTCAATTGGTAGTTATGATAATTTTATACAAAGAGGAAACGTTACAATTGCAAATACAAATTATTATGTTAACGGTTTTATAAAACATCAAGACAGTGATAATGATTATCCCTTTTTAGGTACTGACTTAATTAATGAAAATGGTCAGTTCGAAAATTTTTCAATAGGCTTAAATACTGCTTATAAAATATCACAAAAAGATGTTTTAAAACTATATTTTAGTTATTTAACAAATAACAGAAATTTATCAAGAACACTTTTTGTTTCTAACAAAAGTAGACTTGAAGACATTACTAACCGTTTACTTTTAGCTTGGAATAGAAAAGAAGAAAACACAAATTTTAATCTAAGGCTGGCGAGATTGCATGAAGAATATAAATACTTTGAAAATCGATTAAAAAAAGATTTGTTTTCAGGTAGCGAAGTATCCAATTATACTGGTAATGCCGATTTTGATTTTAAAATAGACACTAAATTAAACATAAAATTAGCTGTAGATGGTAATTTAATCTTTGCAGAAGGAGATAATATTACTAAAAAAAACCGTAGAAATATTGCAGGAATAACCAGTCTTAGTTTCACCCCAACTAAAAAATTAAACTTTACCATAACAGGAAGAAAAGAATATACCAACACCTATAAAGTACCTGTAATTGGATCTTTAGATGTAAACTATGAAATAATAGACTGGTATACTATAGGAATTAACGGTTCTAAAAACTACAGAATACCAACATTTAACGACTTGTATTGGGTGGGGCAAGGAAATCCTGATTTAGTTCCTGAAACATCATATCAAGCAAATTTTAATCACTTTTTTAGACATAAAAATAATAGCTTACAAATTGCAGGGTTTTATATTGACACCAACGATATGATAAAATGGGCACCTGGAAACGGAGGAGTATGGCTGCCAGATAATATTGCACATGTTATTAATTATGGTGTAGAAGCAAATTTAAAAACCTCTTTTAAATATAGAAAACACAATATAAACATCTCTGGTAACTATGTTTATGTAAAATCTATCGATCAAGAAACAGATAAGCAGTTAATATATGTTCCCATTCATAAAGCAAGTGGAACAATTAGCTATAACCTAAAAAAACTAACTATATTTTATGAAAACATATTCACCGATGATGTTTTTACAAATGGAGTAAATACTAAAAACCTATTAGATTATAACATATCTAATATTGGAGCAAACTATAATTTTAAAATTCAAAAACACATATTAGGTATATCCGCTAAACTGAATAATCTTTTAAATAAAGAATATGAAGTTGTTAGAACAAGGCCAATGCCAAATAGAAACATATTAATATCCTTAAACTACAAATACAATTAAACTTCAAATACATTTAAACTATGAACACAAAAAAACTATTTATTGGTCTATTTATAGCCGCACTAACATTCACTTCATGTTCTGACGATGAAGGAGTAGATTTTCAACCTGTAAGCCCTGTTACACCTGAAACACCCTCAGATGCATATGAGAACGGTATCCTGGTAATTAATCAAGGAGGATTTGGACTAGGAGACGGATCTGTTTCATACTTATCAGATGACTTATCTATAGCTCAAAATAATATTTTCAATAATGTAAATGATGAATTGTTGGGTGACACAGCTTTATCCATTGCTTTTAAAGATAATTTAGCTTATGTGGTTTTACATGGATCTGAAAAAATTCAAATTGTAAATCGCTATACTTTTGAAAGCTTAGGAGTAATTGATGAAGGTTTGATAAACCCAAGATACATGGCATTTGCTAATGGTAAAGCTTACGTAACAAATTGGGGGGATGCAACAGATACAAGTGATGACTTTGTGGCTGTAGTTGATTTAAACTCAAACACAATAACATCAACAATACCAGTTGTAGAAGGTCCTGAGCGAATTGTAACCGTTAATGGTTCCCTATACATAACTAACAAAGGTGGTTATGGCTATGGAAGCAGTATTACTAAAATTGATTCAAACAACACTGTTACAACTATTAATACAGGAGACATTCCTGATGAAATATTTTTAGACAATAACAATAATCTTTGGGTACTTTGCGAGGGTTCTCCTGATTATTCTGGTAATGAAACTGACGGATCATTAATAAAAATAAACACTAACGATGATACAATTTCAAAAACTATTGATTTTGGAAGGAATACTTTCGAAAGTTCAATAATCTATGATAATGGTTTAATATATTTCTATAACGGAGGTGAAATATATAAAATGAACGAAGACGATACAAATTTACCTGCTAATCCAATCATAACTCAAAACTTAGACTATGGAGGAATAGCTATAAAAAATAATATGTTTTATGGGACTGAACCAGATTATAATAATGGTACAAGTAAAATTCATGTATATGATTTAGATTCAAATAGTTTACAAAATACTTTTGAATTAGGTAACGGAGGTTTTAACATCTATTTTAACTAAACAAAATATCTTTACAAGAAAAAGCCTTTCCTAAATGGGAAAGGCTTTTCTATATAACTAACTTAAAAATAACTTATTTACTAAATATCATTTTTAAAGCAATAATGAGCATCAATACACCAAAGATTCTCTTTAACAATTGTTCATTTATAACGATAGCTAATTTAGACCCAAACAAACCACCAATAATAAAAGTTGCTGATA
>TARA_B110001450_G_scaffold158136_1_pt1 | contig 20755 bp, 15 predicted proteins | sample TARA_B110001450 | Tara Oceans TARA_B110001450 (sample SAMEA4396538) | marine metagenome | biome: Polar Biome; feature: [SRF] surface water layer (ENVO:00010504); material: water (ENVO:00002006), including particulate matter (ENVO:01000060) such as... | depth 5 m | reverse complement strand
GATGGAAGTGCCACCTTGTTCTACAACAGCGTTGACCTTGACAACTCGACGGTTTTTGCTGCCACCAACGAAACCACGCACGGGTTGCGCATTGACGCTGCATCTCTAGATGGTGTCGAATGGATTGAAATCGAGGTCAGGGCGCGGTTTGTAACCCCTGGCAACGTCGTTGGTGGCGTCGGATTGGACGGCACTCGCACTGGATTTTCTCTTGCCCTCAAAGGCGTAATTCGAGATGCCCAAGACTGGGTTGACGCAGATGGCGATGGCGTTGTAAACATCGAGGATGAATGCCCAAATCAGAACGCTGAAGGGTGGGATGAGAACAAGGATGGGTGCTTGGATGATGACGATCAGGATGGTGTGACCAACAACCTCGATCAATGCCCGGACACCGACGCATCGCAGTACGACAACGATTCAAACGGGTGCATTGATGATTCAGATGGCGATGGCGTTGGCGATGATCTAGACGCATGTATAACAGACCAAATCGATGTGCTTTGGCCCGTCGATAGCGTGGGCTGCCGCCCGCTTGATGCAAGCCCCGAAATCAGCGATGTCGTCGGCCCGCCGGATGCTTTTGAGTGGGATGGTGAACTCACGGTCCGCTGGTCGGCGATCGACCAAGACGGTGATGCTTTTGTTACCGGCGCTCATGTGATGGTACTCAGCTCCGAACTCAATTCAAGCGAGTACAGCATTGCTGCTTGCGAACTCAACTCAACCTTGGGGGTGTTGTTTGAATGCACATGGAACGCCTCATCGAGCCTTCCTCTGTGGAACATTGCAGAAAGTCAACTTCGAATTGATGTGTACGTCCAATCCTCAAACGCCTCCCCTGAAGGGAATAACGATCGAATCTTAATACAAACAAGCAATCGATTCAGCGCAAAATACGATGCCCCATTTGAGGAAAACGAGCCACCATCTTCTGACGATTCGCAGGGAGCAGGTTCCCAAACAAGAGCCCTGTTCTGGGGCGTTCTTGGCGCAGTGATGGTGGGGCTGATCCTTTACCGAATTGGGGCGCAGACCCTTCGCCCCGAAGAAGAGGAAAGGGGGTTTCCACACCCTTCTGAATCGGATGAGGGGGTGCGTTCATCCTCTGCGCCTCGAAACGATGAATATCAACGCTAAGTCGCCCGAACTGGTAGGATAGAGGCCCTGTATTGACAAGGTGAACCTTGAAGGGTGGTGGCACCCTCGCCAGCATGTCCGCAATGCGGACGGTGAACAAAATGAGTGACCGCTTGTATGTTGGAATTGACCTAGGCACCTACCAATCGACTATCTCTTCGAGTGCTGGCGTAAGCCACACCATCGAAACCGTAGTTGGACGACCAAAAGACCCCGTCGCACGAAACTTCCTCGGCCGAGATGTGCTGTTTGGAAGCGATGCGCTCAAGAACAAACTCGCTTGCAACCTTTACCGGCCAATGGCCGCAGGTGTTGCCCAAGATGACGAAGCGAACTTGGCAGCTGCCAAGGCGTTCGTTTCCCACCTCCTTGAAACCGTTGACCCTGAAGAATTCGACGAAGTGTTCGGCGTCATCTGCTCGCCAAGCCACGTTTCATTCACGGACAAGAGCAACCTCGTTGCAACCCTCCGTGGCCAAGTGAACGCCATCATGGTCGTCACTGAACCCTTTGCAACCGCATACGGCATCGGCGAAATCGCAAGTTCAATTGTCGTCGATATCGGCGCAGGTACGACCGACATCGCACGCATTTACGGCACATTCCCAACCGATGATGATCAAGTCACCATCCAAGAGGCTGGCGACTGGCTCGACAACGAATTGATGAGCCTCATCCGAAAGAAGTTCACCGGCGCCCAAGTCACAAAGGACATGGTTCGCAAGTGGAAGGAAGAGATTTCCTACGTTGGCGGCGAAGTTCGAGAAGCAACTGTGGAGTTGTCCGTTGAAGGAAAGAAGCAAGTTGTCGACATCGGCGACTTGGTTGCACAGGCATGTGAAATGATTGTGCCAAAGATTGGCAACGCAATCAAGAAGATCGTTGCTGGCGCTGACCCAGAATACCAACCAGTGCTCCGCAACAACATCATCCTCTCCGGCGGTGGATCCCTCATCGACGGTATTGCAGCACGCATGACCGATGAAATTTCAGACATTGGTGACGTTACCGTTTGGTGCGTCGAAGACCCAATCAACGCTGTGGCAAACGGCGCATTGCAACTCGCTGGCGAAATGCCAGACGATATGTACACCGCCATCAACTGAGCACGGTCATCCTGAAAGGGTGCAGAACCACCCGTGGTGGCGCTGTTTTGACTGGCAAAGTTCAAGTGCAGTTGAGCGTGGATAGTCACCTGTATGACAATCGACTCGTCTGGAACAAGCGGTATTCGCCGACTCGATGACACCAGTGGTGACGAACGAGCAGCCCTTGAGGGGATGCTCAAAGGCTACCCTGTTGAACAACTCGTAGAAGAGGTACTCATCGCTTGGCAAGAGCTTGCTGCTCGCAATGAAGAGATGGTTTCGGTAAAGCAACGGTTGCGCGTTCTCGAATTGGATTTAGCAGAACGAGAAGACATGGTGGCGCCCGAAGTCGCCCGCCTCAACCAAGCCGAAGCAAGTCTGCAAGAAAGCGAAGCCAAAATCATCCACATTGAACGCCTATTGGGCGATGCTCGTGAAGAGCTGGCAAGCCAGCAATCTTCCATTTCTCAAGAGGAACGAGATGCAATGTCGACGGAAAACTCACAATTGCGAGATCTCTCCATTCAACAGGACGAGGTCATCGCTGAACTGGAAGGCCGCATTGGCCAGATGGTCGAAGCGTTGGAGCGGGCTGCAGAAGCAGGGCTCACCTCAGTTACCGCAGAAGAAGTTCGCAGCCTCAAATCACAACTCGATGCCGCCCTCATGCAGAATGAAGCAGAGCAAGCAGGAAACAAAGCGCTCGAAGAAGAACGCCAACGCCTTCGAGACATTGCAGATCGCCTCCGTGGGTTGTTGGATGCCCGGGACGGCCGTCTTGGTGAACTTGAAGAACAACTCGAGCGGGTCATGCAAGGCCCGCGTTCCGTTTCAGCAGAACACGACTACCTCGTAGAACAAATTGAAGAATTGAAGCGACGGCTGCTCGAAAGAAACAGGGAGTACGAATCGCTACGGCGCCGGGAACGCCGCCTCCACAACGATGTGTTTGAGCGCGATGAGCGCGTGCAACAAATCACCCTCACCCTTACCGACATGGAAGCTGCATTGCAAGACCGCACCGCTGAACTGCGAGAACTGGAAGGTCAACGTGAATCCATGACGCATGAATTGGATTCTGTGCGCCGTGGGGAACGGACTCGAGAAGTCGTCGGACGGGTGTTTGCAGATTCACTGTCGCTCGTACGAACGCATGATGCTCGTGAAGCCAAGCGTGAGGCTTACAGCAACGAGCCAGACAAAACTCGGACCCTTTCTACACCTGACCCAAGCGACATGGCTGGCCTTGCCGAAGGCGGCCGCGTCGAACTTTCCGTCAGTGAACAAGAAATTACACCCGGCATGGATGTCGACGGTGTGCGCCCACCATCCCCAGGTGGAACAGGCGACCCTGTGCTCTTCGAAGACGAAGATTGAGGTGGTGTGTTGGAGCCAATAGGCGGACTCGTTGCGATTTCCCTTGGCCTCGGGCTCGCAGCAGCAAGTGGTTTTCGCGTGTTCCTCCCCCCTATGCTCCTAAGCGGAGCGATCAATATTGGAATGGTCAGCCCTGCTGGGCAATTGGCCCTGCTTGACGGGTGGGGGGCGTTTGGGGTCCTCTTTGTTGCTGTGATCTTAGAAATTGGCTCTTACCTCATCCCTTGGTTGGACAACCTGCTGGATGTTGTTGCCACGCCTGCTGCCATGTTGGCGGGCATTGGCATGATGGGTTCGGTTTTAGGCGCTGAAATGGAGCTGGATCCGATTGTTCAATGGTCAATCGCCGCAGTCGGCGGCGGTGGTGTTGCTGGAACGGTTCAGGCAGGAACGGTTGCCACGCGTGCAGTATCGACCGGTACAACAGGCGGCCTCGCCAACCCCCTCATCTCTATTGGAGAAGCAATTATGGCTGTTTTTGTAACCCTTCTCGCCCTTCTAGCACCGCTGCTTGGCTTGGTGCTTGTCATTGTTGGACTGGTGTATGCTGGGAAGATGATCGCCCAACGAAAGAGTAAACCTTCTCTTCCAAGTTCAGTTTAGGGCGTTGACAACGCCTGAGATTCGCGTTCGGAGTTCTTCTAAATCTGCGGCGTCTTCAGTGAGGGTTCCGGTGACGATCCAATCGGCGCCAGCTCGCGCTGCGCGCTGCGCTTGTTCTGGCGTCCGAATGCCCCCTCCAACAACAAGGGTGAGGCCTTCGACGGCTCGTGCGCTTTCGATGAGCTTCGGGTTGACCTGGGTGGAGGCCCCGCTGCCTGCTTCAAGGTAAAGCAACTTGAATCCGTACATTTGTGCGGTAAGAGCGTATGCGTGAACGAGTTCGTGATCCTCTGGTTGGATTAATTCCGCAGCACCAACTTCACCGACGCGCCCCCCGGGTGCACAAACTACGTAGCCGGTGGGGAGGGTTTCAACGCCGAACTTCTTCAGGTATGGAGCACCGCGAATTTGCTCCCCAACGAGGAAGCGCCGCTCGGTTGAATTCATCAGCATCATGAATGTGATTGCGTCGGCTGCAGGAGAGAGTGCATGGGCGCCGCCTGGGAACAGCACAACGGGAATATGCCACATCGTTTCATCGGCCTCGGGATCTTGACTTGCTGCGAATGTTCTCAATTCAAACGCCTCCTGAATAGCAACACACGTGGCGTGAACAATCTCGTCGGGCGTGTCGGTTGAACCGCCGACAAAAATCATCGATGATCCTGCTTCAATTGCCACCATGGCGCGATTGGCTGCGGTGTTAGGATCTTGCTTAGCCGGGTCGATTAAGGTGACGTGGCGGGTTTGCCCGTTGTCGTTCGCCGTGTATTCGAGGGTGGTTTGTTCATTGCGACGCATGGGCTTCCCGCTTCGCGGTTTTGCCGCCACAGCATAGGCGTTGCGCAACATCGACCCGCCGTGGGTTGAATCCACAGACTACTCAAACCCCGCCGTTGTCGCCGGTTCATGGGTGAAGTGGGACCGTTTCGACGACTGCTCGGGCACATGGGCAATCATCGCGCCACAATTCGACTGGCTTCATTTTGTTCAGTCACCAACAAAATTTGGGACTTAGCCCCCCCCTTGCTGATTGGGTTGGCCGTTGACGTGGTCGTTGAGCGGGAGGATTCGTTTCTTGCATCCATGGGTGTTCTTGATCCTTGGAACCAGTTAATTCTGCTTTCAGTTCTTACCTTCGCAATCTGGGGGTTGGAATCGCTTTTCGAATACTTTTACGGGATATTATGGCGAAACCTCGCACAAACTGTACAGCATGAATTGCGGCTTGACACCTTTGGCCATGTTCAGCGACAGGGCATGGGTTGGTTTGATGAACGGCAAAAGGGAGATATTCTCGCAATTCTCAACGACGACATCAATCAGCTCGAACGTTTCTTGGATAAAGGGGCGAATGATTTGTTGCAAGTTTCAACAACCGTCGTTGTTGTTGGGGCTGTATTCATTGCCATATCCTGGCAGGTCGCATTGTTTGCCGTCCTTCCGATTCCGCTGATTGTTTGGGGCTCGTTCCGGTATCAACGAAGCCTAGAACCGCGCTATGCTGAGGTGAGAAGGGCGGCTGGTGCCATGAACGCACTCTTGGAAAACGACCTCTCTGGCATGTCCACCATTCAGTCCTTCACCGCAGAAGATCGAGAAATCAAGCGGGTGGAGGACTTGAGCAACGTGTACCGCGAATCAAATCGACAAGCTATCCGGCTGTCAGCCGCCTTTACCCCGCTGATCAGGATGGCCATTCTCACAGGATTCACTGCAACACTGTTGCTGGGTGGATGGATGACTTTGGAAGACGAATTGGCCGTCGGGGCTTATTCTGTGCTGGTGTTCATGACGCAACGTTTGCTCTGGCCGTTAACCCGACTCGGGGAAACATTCGACCTTTACCAGCGAGCAATGGCTTCTTCAACGCGTGTTCTCGACGTCCTTACCTCTCCAACTGAAGTGAAAGAAGGAACCTACCTACCCGAACGGCCTGAAGTTCAATCCTCTTCAATTGTGTTCAAAGATGTTGATTTTTCTTACCCTGGCAGAGACCCGGTGTTCACTCGATTGAACTTGGAACTTCGTTCGGGAGAGACCGTCGGCGTTGTGGGGTCCACTGGAGCAGGGAAGACCACGCTCATACGGTTGCTTCTGCGGTTTGCCGAACCGACCAGCGGTACAATTGAGTGGTCTGGCAAGCCCCTTCATCAGTGGAGCCTCAATCGATTGCGCTCTTCGATGGCGCTCGTCGCACAACACATCACATTGTTCCCAACAACAATTCTTGAAAACATCCGTTACGGCAATCCACTGGCTGATGATGATGCGGTCATGGAAGCAGCCCGCCTCGCTGAAGTTGCCGATTTTGTTGAAGCGCTCCCCGCATCGTGGTCCACCCTTGTAGGCGAAGGTGGGCACCGTCTTTCGGGAGGGCAAAGGCAGCGCCTTGCCATCGCCCGGGCCGTTTTGAAGGACGCCCCTTTGCTCATCCTCGACGAGGCTACCTCTGCTGTCGACAATGAAACTGAGGCAGCTCTACAGCGGTCGATTAACAAGATATCCAAAAATCGAACTGCTGTCATCATCGCTCATCGCCTTTCAACGGTCCGAAATGCGGATCGAATTCTCGTGCTTGAGCAAGGGGAGATCGCTGAAGATGGCCCTCATGAGGCACTGGTTGAACTTGGTGGCATCTATGCCCGCATGTGGTCCGTTCAGACCGGCGAGAGTCAATGAGGCCCGCGCGCAGATCATGCTCTAGAAACCGCCATTTTGAATCTAGGATGTTAACATTAATTTATAACTATAATAATCAGCGCAACAATTGATTAACATGATTTCTGAAAAGTTTTCACGGACCACGAGCCTGCTTTTGATTGCAACCTTCGCCCTCGCTATGGCATCCACAGTTTCTGCTGCTGGTGTCGGAGAAATGGGCGATAACGGACTACCCGCCTTCCTTTCGGACGGCGCAGATGACGGGTTGGAAACATTGACCTTCTTCCTCTTCTTTGTCGGATACATCGCCATGGGCGCTGCTTTCGTCTTCTTCATGAGTGAGCGAAGCAACGTTGCACCTGAATACCGAACCACAATGACCATCTCGGCATTGATTGTTGGTATCGCTGCGTTCCACTACTACTACATGCGTGGAGTCTACGCCGATTTCGGCGAAGTCTCTGTTGAGTATCGGTACATGGATTGGATCATTACGGTCCCATTGATGGCACTCAAGTTCCCTTCCCTCGTCGGCAAGGCAGCAATCACTGACAAGAAGGTCGCTGGCCTCGGATTCACTGGAATCTGTTTCACAGGTGCTCTTATCATGATTGGATTCGGATACGCTGGTGAAGCTGGTTTGATGAACGGCATCGTCGCACTCCTCCTCGGTGGAATGGGATGGGCCATGATTGTCGTTGCAACCGGAACCCCATGGTCTTCTGGACTTGGTGTTGACAACAGCAAGATCGCCCCTGAACTCATGTGGAGCGCAAACGCTCTCCGCTGGTTCATCGTCGTCGGCTGGATCATCTACCCTCTCGGCTACCTCTTCAGCCCTGAAGTCGCACTCATTGAGATGGACAACGGAGCAGAAATGATGGCAGTTGCTTACAACATTGCAGACATCATCAACAAGATCGGTTTCGGTATTGTTGCATGGATGGGTGCTAAGAAAGCAACCGAAGCACTTGCTGCTGAGTGAAACTAACGTTTTACAAGCCACGCTAAGGCGTGCTCAATGTCCCTGCGTGGGGCCAATCGGCCCCACGCATTGGCAATGGGAACCCAGACGGCGGTGTACGTGAGAATCACGACCATTGAATGCCACACGCTGAATGAATACGATTCATCGAGAGCATGAAACAGACCAATTGGAATGAAGTGAACCAGGTAGACGCTCAAAGAGCGCTTGCTGAGTTGCTCAAGCCCTAGAATGGTGATGTTTTGAGCAATCAACCAGATGAGCACCACACCTGTTATGGCCGCAACCAGAAACGGAGCGTTCGCTGGAAAGAACGTAAGCAAAGCATCCCCTGTTGGTGCTGCCCAATCAAGTTCATTGTGAAGGGCATAAGCAAGGGTAAAGGCACAGCAAGCAAGGCCCCCTGATACCAATGCGAGCGAACCTAAGCTTTGTGGAAAGGTCTTCTCTTCCCCGCCTTGAACTCCGATCCATGCACCAAGCATGGCAAACACAACCCACGGAACAACTGGATAAGTTCCTGTGAGCAAGGTGTGTTCAAACCACTGGCCGACTCCATTTGTTGTGATCCTACTGTTCCAATCACTCGGCCCCATAAGGGTTGAACAAAAAGTCGCAAACAGAAGCGTTGCGACCAAAACCAACAAAAATACACCATTGCTATTTTTCTGGTTGATTTGAAGTGGCTTCAGCCACAGGGGTTGGGAAAGGATGAGCGCCCCAAACAACGTCAGCACGCCTGGTGAAAACGGTTCGAACAAATGTGGTGATGAGAGATTAATTGCAGTTTGAGCAACAAAAAAGAACGAGGCACGGATCATCCTCTGCTTCGCAGTTGAGGTTCCTCGAACGCATCCCCAGCCGAACACCGCCACGAACAATGGGGCAGCAAGGCCGCCCATACCAGACACAATGTAAACGAGCAACGAAGGCTGAGTCGTCGAAGGTGGTCCCCACGTTGCCGCAGCGTGAACCATCACCATCAGCAAGACAGCAATGGCCCGAATCGAATCGATGTGCTCGATTCGTTGATTCACTGGCACCCCTCAGAGGTTGGCTTTGACGTACTCAACGGCGTTGCGGAACATCTGAAGCCCTTCGCCTTCCCACGCACCAAGCGCTTCGCTGTGCTCAGGTCCAGGGGCCGTGTTTCGAGTGTGGTCTGGGTGAAGCCACTTTGCATAAACCGCCTCGGGGTGGGGCATGAGTCCAAACACAAGACCTGTTGCATCACAAACGCCTGCAATATTGCGCATGCTGCCGTTTGGAGAAAGCGGGAACGGCAAGGGTTCGTCGCTCATGCCAGCACCGAGTTCTGTGGCTGGGTCAACATAGCGCACGGTCAATTGATGGCTTTCATGAAGGGCGTCAAAATCTGTGGTCGAGGGCATAACGAACTTGCCTTCTCCGTGGCGAACGGGGCAGTCCATTCGAGTCATGCCCTTTGTCCAGATGCACGGACTCTCTGCATCAAATTCGAGGGTCACCCATCGATCTTCATAACGGCCTGAATCGTTGAGCGTGAGGCTGGCCCGTTGAACGAAGTCTGGCAGCGGGGCGTTTGGACCGGGGAGAAGACCCGTCTTAACAAGAACTTGAAACCCATTGCAAATGCCGATAATTGGTTTACCAGCTGCGACAAAGGCATGGAGTTGGTCGCGCAAAGCAAACCGCATTCTGTTGCCCATTAATCGGCCACTTCCCAAGTGGTCTCCGAATGAAAACCCACCGGGAACGGCTAAGATTTGAAATTCTTCCATCGAACGGTCGCCGGAAATGAAGTGGTTGACGTGGACGCGTTCTGCGTCACCGCCTACAAGGTCGAACACTGCTGCAGTCTCGTGATCGCAGTTGATGCCAAAACCAAACAACACCGCTACCTTTGGTGCCGGCATTATTCAACACCCCCTGTCATGTCGAGCGCCTCTTGCCATGAAGCGACCATGGCTTCGACTTGAGTCGAAACAATTTCTTCAAACCCGTCGGTGATGGTGAGGGTGTTGTTGTCGACCGCCTCACCGAGGAAGGTGAGGGGTTGACCTGACATCCATTGAACGAACTCAGCTTCTTTGGAAGGGTTCACAGCGACGACAAACCGTCCGAGTGATTCGCCCCAAAGACGAGCCCAAAGGCTTTCATCGCCTGTGCCGTCCAAATCAATTGTAGCACCAAGGCGTCCACCGATGCACATTTCTGCAACAGCAACGCCAACGCCGCCCTCGGAACAATCGTGAGCCGTCTGAATCAGGCCGTTTTGAATCGCTTGAGAGAGGGCCCTGTAGAGGGTGAGGTTGCGTTCTGGGTGCGCCAGTTGCGGAGGAGTCCCTCCGATGCCTTCTACCGTGCCGTTTTCCCTGAGCATGAACGCAATCTCTGAAGCGCCGAGTTCGTCATGAGATCGCCCAACGAGGAAAAGTCGGTCGCCTGCTTGCTTGAGATCGCTCGTAGCGGTAAATCGCACATCTGGCTGATCGCCGAACAAAGAGAACAGAAGCGTTGGTGGAATTGAAATTTTCTTTTCTCCCGTTCCATAGTCATTCTTCATCGAGTCTTTTCCGCTGACGCAAGGCAACCGGTATGCGCGACAAACGCGTTCCAATTCTCGATTGGCACGAACAAGTTGGGCGAGTTTGAACTTGCCATCAGGGGTTTTGACCGATTCGATCGAATCGGGCCAGCAGAAATTGTCAAGTCCTGCAATCTTGTCCACATCAACGCCTGCACAAACCGCGTTTCGAACCGCTTCATCAATCGATGCTGCTGCCATGGCACCCGCATCAATGTCGGAATAACGAGGGGCAATGCCGCATGAGATGACGATGCCGTGGGGGTTGCCGTGAATCGGAGCGATGAGGCCCGCGTCACCTGGACCGTCTCGCTTCACACCGACGAACGGTTTGATTGCCGTTTGTGCAATAACTTCGTGGTCGTACTGGCGGACCCATGTTTCCTTGCTGGCGATGTTCGGGCGAGCAAGCATGTCAATCATAAGTGTAGAATGGTCTGCTGCCTCGGGGGCAATGAAATCGACCACATGAGGGGGCGTCCACTCGGATTCGAGTTGTAATTGGGGCACACCATCATGAAGGAACTCAATCGGGAGGTATGCGACCGTTGTCGCTTCGTACTTGACGTGAAACACACCTGAATCGGTGAACGTTGCTACGGGCGTTGCCTCGACTTCGTGCAATGCAGCAAGGGCGTCAAAGGCGGCGCAATCTTCAGTTTTGACAGCCACAGTCATGCGCTCTTGGCTTTCTGAAACCAAAATTTCCCAAGCCGAGAGGCCCGCCTGCTTGAGGGGGACCTTGGCCAGATCGATTTCACACCCATTGGTGTATGAGGCCATTTCTCCAATCGAAGAGGACAGCCCGCCTGCGCCGTTGTCGGTGATGCAGGTGATCAAGCAGGTGTCGCGCGCTTCAAGGATCATATCGATCATTTTCTTCTGCGTGATCGGGTCGCCGATTTGAACAGCACTGGAAGGGGATTCCTCGGTCAGTTCGAGTGAAGAAAACGTGGCTCCATGTATGCCGTCATAACCGACTTTGCCACCAACCATGTAGACGATGTCACCGGCCACTGGGGTCTTGATGTGACTTTCCCTGCCATCGGCCAGTCGGCGAGGCATGATGCCAACGGTGCCGCAGTACACGAGGGGTTTTCCGATGTAGCGGTCGTCAAACACGATCGCCCCGTTCACCGTAGGGATGCCTGATTCATTGCCGCCGACGCGGACGCCCGCGTGGACGCCGCGCAAAACACGAGATGGGTGGAATAGGTTGTCTGGAAGATTGCCCTCCCAGTCTGGTGGTCCGAAGCAAAACACGTCTGTGTTTGCAATGGGGCGTGCGCCAAGGCCCGTGCCAAGAATGTCGCGGTTCACGCCGACGATGCCTGTCATGGCTCCACCATAGGGGTCGAGTGCTGAGGGGGAATTGTGGGTTTCGGCCTTCATACAGATGCTCCATTCGTCATCCCATGCAATGACGCCGGAGTTGTCATGGAACACTGAAAGCAACCAGTCAACTTCTTTTTGCATGTCGTGGGTTGGTTTCATAATATGCGTCTTGAAGATTGAGTCGATGACAGCTTCTTCACCGGTCACGGTGTCGATGTGATGGATTTTCGAAGCGAAAATCTTGTGCTTGCAGTGCTCACTCCATGTTTGCGCTAAGCATTCAAGTTCGACATCAGTCGGAGCATCAGCCACAATACCGGCGGCTGTGCGAGCGGCTCGCACATCTGCATCGCGATAGTGGCCTTGGATGGTTTGCATTTCTTCGAGGTTCAGGGCCAGAAGGCCCGTTTCCGAGAGGTGGATGAGGGCTTCATCGGGGATTTCCATGTCGACATGGAGCGGGGCCTCGAAGTCCTGGGCTGGTTTTTCGGTGTACTCGATTGCTGGCCATTCTTCTGCAGCGCACGCTGCTTGGTCGGCGGTTAGGGCGCGTTCGATCAGGTTGTTATGCAGGGTTTTTGCAAGCCAATGAGCGTCCACTTCTTCTGAAAGCCCATAGAAAGCGTAAGTGATGTATGTGGAAATAGAAGCGATTCCTGCATTTGGGAAAATCGTCCTGAATCCGTCGAGGGCTGCAGTCCCTGGGTTGTCTGTAACGCCTGCTTTGAAGCCGACCGTGACAACGGTTGAGGGAGTGGAGGGGAATTGCTCTTTGTTGGTAAGGAGCAAGGTGTTGGTTGCGCCGTCTTCGATGATCGGGTCTGCAAAGAGGTCGTCAACGCGTGCCGAAATAGCGTCGCCATCGATGTCCGACTTGATCAAAAAGCCGACAATGCTCCGAACTTCGGTGACAGAAATGTTGTGATCTGCGGCCAGTTGTCTACGAACAACGTCACCGCGAACATCGCGCATACCGGGTCCTTGTTTTGGCGTCACTTCGACACGGGTTATGGCCATGGGGTTCACCGCCCCCTACGGGGGCGCACTGACTGCCGTTGCCTGCGACCTTTGAACAATACGGAAGCATTCAAGGAAGCATTTGGGCCAAAAATTGTCCTGTAAAACTTTCTTCACAGGCTGCAATGTCTTCTGGTGTGCCTTCTACCAAGATCATTCCACCGCGTTCGCCGCCTTCAGGGCCAAGGTCAATCACCCAGTCCGAAGACTTCACCACATCGAGGTGATGTTCGATAACAATGACGGTATGACCTTTGGTTCTGAGTTCAAGCAAGACCTCGATGAGCAATTGAACATCCGAGAAGGAAAGCCCGGTTGTTGGCTCGTCGAGGATGTACACTGTGTGCTTGGTCGGGGGCCTTCTCAATTCGCTTGCCAGTTTCACTCGTTGCGCCTCTCCACCTGACAGGGTGGTTGCAGGCTGGCCGAGCCGCACATAGGAAAGTCCGACCGAGCGAAGGGTGTCGAGGGTGCGGAAAATTTTCCTGTGATTCGAAAAGAATTCAACGGCTTCTCCGATTGGCATTTGGAGGATTTCGTGGATGTTCTTGCCTTTCCATGTGACCTCCAGGCACTCTCGAGTGTAGCGTTTCCCATTGCAAATATCACAAGTGATCCAAACATCTGGAAGGAAGTTCATTTCGAGTTTAATGGAACCCGCGCCCTTGCATGACTCACAACGACCACCTTTGACGTTGAAGCTGAACGTCCCTGGGGTGTAGCCTCGTTCTTTGGCGAGGGTTGTTTTCGAGAACAAACTGCGGATTTCGTCGAACACTTTGGTGTAAGTTGCAGGGTTAGAACGAGGGGTTCTCCCAATTGGAGACTGGTCGATGATGATGGCTTTGTCCGTGTATTCAAGCCCCTTCAATTCCCGGTGCTTGCCTGGGACGGTGTCTGCATTGTGGAGGTGGCGCTGCAGCACTGGGGCGAGAATGCCCGAGACGAGTGAGGATTTACCCGAACCGGAAACACCTGTAACGGCGGTCATGCAGCCGATTGGAAACGAAGCTGTGATGTTTTGCAAGTTGTTGTGGGTCGCACCTTTGACAACCAGTCGCTTGCGACTGGCTTTCGTTCGCTTTTCTGGAATTGGGATGCTGCGCCTTCCGCTCAGGTATGCGCCAGTGACGGATTCTTCCGCGGCCATGGCCACTTCTGGAGGTCCGTTGGCAACAATGGTCCCGCCTTCAAGGCCAGCCCCGGGCCCAAGATCGCACAACCAATCGGCTTGACGTAGGGTGTCTTCATCGTGTTCGACCACGATCAGGGTGTTGCCAAGGTCACTGAGTTCGCGAAGGGTTGCAAGCAGGCGTTCATTGTCCCGTTGGTGCAAGCCAATCGACGGTTCGTCGAGGACATACATCACGCCTGTAAGGCGGCTTCCAATTTGTGTTGCAAGGCGTATACGCTGGCTTTCGCCTCCAGACAAGGTGTTTGCCTTTCGGTCAAGTGTGAGGTAATCAAGTCCAACGCTGTCGAGGAAACCAAGCCTGTTTTCAATCTCCTTGAGAATTTCAGTTCCGATGAACATGCTTCGTTCATCGAGCGGTTCAAGTGAATCTGCGAAGTATTCTGGAGCGCCCGGCCCATCCGGCGACCATGCTTTCACCACGGAAAGCGCATCGTGAACTGAGCAGTGGCTCACCTCGGGTAAACGGATGCCGCCAACAGAAACGTAGCGGGCGGCGGCGTTGAGTTTCTCTCCGTGGCATTCACTGCAATCAAGATCCGTCATGCAGGAGATCAGGCGAGATCGTGTGCGTTCAGAAGTGGTCTCGGTGTAGGTGCGTTGCAGGCGAGCGATGATGCCTTCCCACGGCCTGTTCATTTTGTAGACTGATCCGTTATCTGACTCGAAATGGAAGTTGATGACCGTTGAACCCGAGCCGTTGAGGAGGATGTCTTTGTCATCGTCTTCAAGCATCTCGAAGGGTGTATTTTTTGGAATTCTGTAGTGCTCGCACACTTGTTCCATCAGCCTTCTGTACCACGATGGGGACATGGATTGACGCCATGGGCGAACGCATCCATTGCTGATGGTTAGTGTTCCGTCGATGATGAGTTCGGTGTTAAATTGGCGCTGGACGCCCAAGCCTTGGCAGGCTCCACAGGCCCCAAGTGGCGAGTTGAAGGAAAACACACGAGGGGAGAGTTCGGGCATGAACGCCCCGTGTTCAGGACAAGCAAAATCCTCCGACCAGGCCACTGTTTCACCAACTTGAGTGATCCATGCTTTGGTGCCTTCAGAGAGTTCAGCATCTTCGGCTGGGCCCTCAAGGCTCTCGATGGCGGTCGCCCCCCCACCGAGGCGGAGGGAACTTTCGACTGCTTCTGTCAAGCGTTGCCGCCGGTCTCTTGTGCAACGCAACCGGTCGATCCTCACGTCGATGTCATGGCGGAAGTTCTTGTCGAGTTCAGGTGGTGATTCGAAGCCCACTTCGTGGCCATTGACCTTGCCATGCAGGAAACCTTGCTCAACAAGTTGGCGAAATAAATCCGCGTGGGTCCCCTTGCGCGCACGAACTGCCGGGGCCCAAATGGCGATTGCGTGGCCTTCCATGTGCCACAGCACATCATCGACGATTTCTTGCACCGTCCTTCGAGCCACTTCTCTGCCGCAGGTTGGGCAGTGTGGTTTACCGATTCGGGCCCAAAGTAAACGCAGATAGTCTTGGATTTCTGTAACGGTGGCCACCGTAGAACGCGGGTTGTGAGACCCTTGTTTTTGGTCGATGGAAATGGCGGGGGAAAGGCCTTCGATACCGTCGCAGTCGGCTTTTTTCATCTGGCCGATAAATTGCCTTGCGTAGGAGGAAAGGCTCTCCACATACCTGCGCTGGCCTTCAGCGTAAAGGGTGTCAAAGGCGAGGCTGGATTTGCCCGATCCTGAAACGCCTGAAATAACGACGAATTGACCTCGCGGTAACTTGACATTGATGTCCTGAAGGTTGTGGGTTCGGGCGCCCCGAACCTCAATCCAACCATGATCACCCGCATCGCCGCTCATGCTATCGATTCAATGGGCGCGCCAACAGTTCAAGAAGGCACGCATTTGGAGGCGCTTTTTCCTCAATTCGGCATGAAGGGGATTTTCGCTTCAAACCGGACTGGGTCGTCGTTTTCTGGGTGAAGAAATTCCAGAGCGGTCGCATGCAATGCGATTCTGCTCAGTGGATTGGTTTCTGATCCGTGAAGTTTGTCACCAACCACCGGGCAGTCCAAGGCCTTCATGGCCATGCGGATTTGGTGTCGACGGCCCGTTTCGATTGTAATATGAATCAGTGCAACTTCTTCGTCAGCGTCCTCGACGGTCCAGTGTGTAATCGCTTCTTTAGCACCTTGAAATGAGGGTTTGACTTTCTTGACGCGAAGGTTACGATCTTCAACCAACCAAGCTCGTTCTGTGCCGTGGTTTAATTCCGGGCGGCCTTCAACAAGGGCGTGGTAGGTCCGATGAACATCGCGTTGCGCAAATTGGGATTGGAGGTGGCCCTTGTGCCGTTCATGTCGAGCGAACACCATCACGCCTGAGGTTTCGCGGTCAAGGCGATGAACGATGTGGATCCAAGCCCGTTCGTCTTCTAATCGAACGTAATTGAGGCACCGGGCGTGAAGGGTGTCGATTTCGAGTTTGTTTGTCGCCACTGAAAGAAGGCCTGCTGGTTTGTTGACAACGAGAATCGCTTCGTCTTCATACAAGATGGAGAGGCGGTGTTGCTTCTTTGTTGAAATTGGGGGCGGCGCTGCTTCCTTGCCTTTGGCTCGATCGGTGATCACGACGGTTTGTCCAACCTCAAGAGGGTGTTTTGCCTTGTGCTGCACCTCGCCATCGACTAGAACTCGGCCCTCCGTCAGCATTTTACGGATTTTGGCGCGGGTGGTTTTAGGATAGAGTGTAGCGACCGCTTCGAGCAGTGTAGTGGCTTGTGTGACAGTGGTTTCCATGTTCAATCCTCACAGCAGCATTGCGTTGCACCAGTCGCCCTTGTTTGAGGCTTGCCCGGGTGAAAGAAGGGTAAGAGCATCGGCTTGAGCGATGCTGTTGAGGTTGCCTGAGCCCTGAGGGCCGGTGGAATGGGCGAGGGGTACATCGCCGCTCAAGTCAACCTTGATTCGCCTTAATGCCAGACATTTTGCGTCCCCTTTCAAGTCATCAGCCAGTTGAACGCGAAGGTGGTGTTCCTTTGGACCACCGCCTGCCATACAGGAGCGGAGGTAAGGCGCTACAAGGACACGGAAAACAACGTGACTGCTTGCAGGGTTGCCGGGTAGGCCGAACAGTGGTGTTCCGTTCCATAGCCCGAACAGTGGAGGGGAGCCGGGGCGTATTTTTACGCGCCAAAAGTGAACATCACCTTCTTCTTCCATGATTTTTCGAACGTAGTCCCATTCCCCCATCGAAACCCCACCGGACGTCAAGACGAGATCGCATTCACTCGTTGCTTTGTCAAGCGCTTGACGAAGTGTGTCCATGGAGTCGGCTACCGATTGATATCGAATTGCCTCATGGCCCATCCATTCAACAAGGCCTGCAAGTCCGAACGAATTGGATTCGTAGATTTGGTGGGCCTCGAGGTCTTCACCGGGGAATTTTAGTTCATCGCCGGTCGATATAATTCCAACCTTGGCTCGTTTAAACACGGCCACTTCTGGCCAACCCATTGTTGCGCAGAGGCCAATTTTTGCTGGTGTGAGGTTGCTTCCTCGAAGAAGGGTTATCGCGCCCTTTTCGAGGTTTTCACCCCGCTTTCGTATGAAATGGGGTCGGCCCGGTTCAAGAAGCGTTACCGTTGTGTTTGCTTCGTTCACATCGCATCGCTCGATTGGAAGGATCGAGGTGGCTCCTGGCGGCATCGGTGCACCAGTCATGATTCTGGTCGCTTGACCGCGTTGAAGGGGTTGGGTAGCGTTGCTATCGCCTGCCTGAATGGTTTGGATAATTTTGAGGGTGTTTGGTGGTGCAAGGCTATCTTCGTGAATGAAGGCGAAGCCGTCCATAGCTGAATTGTCAAACGGGGGGTCATCGACCTTCGAGGCGAGGTCTTCAGACAGCACCCTGCCGTGCGCTTGGTCGATTGAGACGCGCTCACTCTCAAGATTCAATGGTGAAGCAATTGCAATTTCAATCGCTTCGATGTGGCTGATGAAATACGGTACCTCGGCCACATCTTGACGACGGGTTGCTTGGGTTTGAGGTTCACGGTTCTAAAATCAGAGAACAACGTCGCTCGCCCGCTTCGCCGTCGCCAGCAAAAGCACCCCAATCAACAGCCAACGAACCGTGGCTTGTGGTGCTTTTTCAGCACCAAACTTAGAGCCAACAAAACCCCCACACCCGACCGCTAAGGCAAAAGAAGCGAGGGGGGAAAAGGACAGTTCAAGTTGCCCGGAAAGTTGAGCGCCAAGCAAACCTGCGGCGGAATTGACCCAGATGAATAGGGCTGCTGTGGCGGCTGCAGCCTTTGGTGAGGCCCAACGCTTCAAAACGAGGATGGGGGAGAGGAAAATTCCACCACCGACCCCGATCATTCCGCTCAGAACGCCTATCGACGCACCGATTGGTACGGTGGTTTGTAAACCTGGCAAGGGCGTCTCTTCTGTTTCCTTGGTGGTTTTCTTGGTTCGCACCAATCGGTATGCTGCGAACAGTAAGGCGAAGGAAAGGAGGGCGTCGTACACGTTGCCATCAACATCGAGCGTCCCTCCAAAAAAGGCTGCTGGGAGGCTTGCTACAATAAAAATAAACGATAATTTGGGTCGATGATATCCTGCTTTTTGAAAGTGGTAAAACGCAAGTCCTGCGACGACGAGGTTCAACACCCACGCGTGCTGCTTGAGCCAAGAACTGTTCATCGAGGCAAAACTCGAAAGTGAAAGAAGAGCGAGGTAGCCGGAAGCTCCACCGTGGCCGACTGAAGCGTAAAGCGCTGCAATGAAAAAGAGGGCACCGCACAAAACCAGTGCATCTGCATCCATAGAGAACCGACCCAGAGGTTCATTCGAACTTCATTTGGTTGCCGCACTCCGGGTAGGAGCACGTAACGGTGTAGCGAGCTTTTTTCGGTTTAGGGATTTTAAGCATTGAACCGCATGAATCGCATTGAACTCGAAGTGTTTCGGGGGCTTTTTGAGCCGGAGCGTCGCCGATGGTTCGGCCGACTTCGGTGGACCAACCAAGGTTATCCTTGTATGAATCACCAGTGACGTGGATCTTCTTTTGTTTCAAAGAAAGGCGCATCTTGCGCTTTCGCTTTTTGGGTTTCTTTCCCCCTGCCGGTGCCTTTGCCGCCATGTGAATCGTCCTTCGCTTGGCGTCGTTGTATTCAATGACTTCGGCTAAAATCTTCACCGAGGTATTCAGAGATGCCATTCACTGGGTTGTGAACGATGTGCCCGTTTTTCTCCAGTGCAGCCGCCAGTGGAGGGCGCGCATGAACCGGGTCGGTGTGGTAGACGATGACTTCCTCCGCTTCGCAGGCGGCTGCGAAATCGACGATTTCCTTGTGGCCGGCGTGAGTGGAGAAGGAATAGGTCTCCCATTCAAGAGGTATTTCGGTATCTTTGCCGAAAATTTTCAGTGTACCTTCGTTTTGGAGTTGCCTTCCCCCTGTTTGACTCGCTTGATACCCTGTGAATAGGATTGCATTCTTTGGATCATGGCGCAAACGATTGAGGTACCAAATGGATGGACCCCCTTGCAACATGCCTGAGGTTGAAACGATGACGTCGGCTTCGAGGGCTCGCTTGCGATCGGATTTGCTTGACACGCGTCGGCACCACGACCAGGCAGCGCGAAGAGCTGCGGGATCTCGAAGGGTGTCTGGGTGATTCATTTGCATCTTAGCGATGCGTTTACCCATGCCATCGACATGCACGTTGAGGTGTGGAAGATATTTGTGGAGCCGCATGACAACGTCCTGGGTGCGACCGTTTGCAAAAGCAGGGATAAGAACCGTACCACCACGATCGACAACTCGCTGAACGTGTTCAACGAACCGTTGAATTTCTTCGTCGAGATTTGGGTGTTCACGCCCACCATAGGTGCCTTCAACAAACAAGGTATCGACCTTACGGGGTTTGGCCCCTTTTGTTAGGGGTGAATCTCGTGTGTCGAAGTCTCCTGAAATCAATACTTTGCGCTGTGGTGTTTCCAAATCAAGCATCGCTGCACCTGGAATGTGCCCGGCTTTTCGGAGGGTAAGTTTCCAATCATCATGGCCCCAGGTTTCATCAAAATCATGAATCCGCCACGCATCAAGAGCGGTGTCAATGTCGCGCTTATCCCAAGCAAGGGGATAGCCTTCAATCGAGCTGACCTTGTGGCAGTCATACCACATCATTTCAGAAATTTGTGCGGTCAGAGCAGTTCCGTGAAGAAGTGTCCGATGATTCGAACAAAGCCATGGCGCCATACCTAAGTGGTCAACGTGAGAGTGGGTGATGACTGCGTCGCTTACCTTTGGTGCTTCAGATGGATAACGGGGTGGGTTGGTTGGTGCGAGTCCATAATCCAAAAGGAGACGTGTCTGTTGTTCATTTTCAAAGACGATCCCCACGTTTCCAACTTCATCACCACCGCCAAGGCAGTGATAGCGAAGTCCTTTCTTCGGTGCATCTTCGGGGTAGGAAGAAGTTCGGCCAGGAGAGTAGAGAACCATGCTGCTCGACTTTTGGTTGATGCGACACATGATGAAGATGTGCATCAGATGGGAGGGAGACCCCTTGGTTTCCTATGGAAGAAAATAGAGGGGTTCAGTGGTTATTTTTGATTGGTTTGTGTGTGGTAGTATTATGTGCTTGTCGCGACCATATTCTACGGGGCATACTCTCGTTTCTCTCAATCCCTTTCTACGTCATCCTCTTGGGTAATCATGTACATGTCTTCCAATGGAAACAAAGGGGTGTGGGTACCGCATTCGTTTTAACTCGTTTTTATCAGAAATATCGTTTCCAGTGGATTCGATTTACCACCAATGG
>TARA_B110001450_G_scaffold41472_1_pt1 | contig 20757 bp, 12 predicted proteins | sample TARA_B110001450 | Tara Oceans TARA_B110001450 (sample SAMEA4396538) | marine metagenome | biome: Polar Biome; feature: [SRF] surface water layer (ENVO:00010504); material: water (ENVO:00002006), including particulate matter (ENVO:01000060) such as... | depth 5 m | reverse complement strand
TTTAATAAAAGTGGATTGATGTAGTGGTTTTCTAATACCTTCATTGAGGTATGTGATGACAATAATCTGGTGTCACTCCCCATGGTATGAAATACCCAAGTTAAGTATGTTTTTCTCAGATGTTTTAGAGTAAATGGAGTTTCAATACCTGCAGCTTTTCTAAAATGGGTGAACGATCGAGAAACTTTCTCCATTATTGTATTAATTTTATACGTATTCTCCGGATCGATGAGTTTGACATTCTTTCCTTTCATTTTATCATACCCCATTTCTTTTAAAAGTTTCATTAGATCCTCGTTAATTGGGGAGTACTTCTTTGGAGTATTTTTATTTCCTAATCTTTCAACTTTCAGGTTTCTAAATTTAAAGAATAGCACTCCGTTATTGCCTTGGATAATATCACTCCATTTTAGACTGAGTACTTCCTCTCTTCGTCCACCAACAAGTAGAAAGAGTTTAAATGCGTTAGTCATCCAAGTTTCATACAAATAATCTCTTCTTCCATTCGATCTTGTTTGTTGAAACGATGACTTTGATTCTACCGCGTTGAATATTAGTATGATCCACTTTTACACCTCTTATAGATAGAAGTTCTTCTGCATCTCTATAGGCTTAAACTGAATCTTAATTTGAAGTAAACTGCTTGAAGAATAATTGATTTGGGGAAGCAATGACCTTTGAATATCTATTTTTTGAAAGTAAAGAGATAAGATTTAAGTTTTGGTTACCTTAAATGTGACAGAACCAGTTTTTTGGTTGTTATATTGTTTGAATAATTTTTAATTCTAACAAAATAGATTCCTGTTTTTAAATCAGGAACTAAATATAAATTACTCTTAATAGTATTTTTAGTAAACTGTTTAACTCGTTTTCCTGCAATATCATAAAGACTAACCTCGAGTGCTTCTTTAGATAAAGAAAAAGAACCTGAAGTAGGATTAGGATACAGTTGTAAACTGTTTTTTTCTAAAACAAAATCTTCATTAGCAAGCATTGCAGGTTGATTTGTATATACTTTAAATTCTCCTGGTTCTAATGTTATGTCTGCTGTGGTATTTGTAACAGTTATATTATCTTCTAATATATCATACCAAGTACCAGTTTGTTGAAAAATGGAGTGATGCTTTGAGTTGTTACTCCAAAGTTTCCAATAATTACAATATTCTTAATACCAGTTGCTGATGGAATTATTAAACGAATTTTATTTACTTTATAAATATGACTTTAGAACAATAAATACAAGATTTCTCAAGATATTTATTGTTCTAATTTCTGAGTTTTTTTTAAATACAATTGGTTTATGTTTAAAATCCAGTTCCTGGATCTTCAGGACTTTGAGCTTGCGCTTTTTGTGGACTAAGAATTAGATAAGTTCCTAATGCCGTTAATGCTGCATATTTACCGTAATTTCCTATTTTTTTTATAGCGTCTTTACGAGTAATTTCTTCATTTTTATCTTGCGTGTTTTCTATATTTTTTTTCATGATGTGTTTCTATTTTAAAGTATCGTAATTATTCTAAAACTATTTTCTTATTCAATTTACCAGCTTTATTTTCTAACTGAACAATATATACTCCAGTAGCTAATTTTGGTAAAGAAATTTCAGAAACACCATTAGATTTAAAACTAGTATTTAAAACTTGCTTTCCTAATATATTAAACAACTTAACATTTGTTTTTCCTTGTGATAAACCAACAACTCTTAAAGTAGAATTATTTGTTTTGTAGATGCTTACATTTTCTAAAGTAACATCATTTAAGGCCAATACAGAAGCTTTTGTATGTAAATAAAATCTTCCAATTCCGTTTAAAGCTTCTGATAACGTAATTTTATATTCGCTATTTGCTTCGTCTAAACGTGTAAATGTATTGGTTGTTCTATCTTCTAAGAATACTTTGATACCCGTTGGTAAATTTAAAGCTACTGCAGAAAAAGTAATTTCAACAGCATCAGCAATAACTCCAACAGGAATTACCATTGACTCTAAATCTGAATTTGGTAAAGATTGAATTCCTAATCTCTTACCATTGCCATTAGCAATAGTTTCTGTAAAAACAGCAAAAGAATGAGATACTCCACCAAAAATTGAACTGTCATAACCATTATCAAAACCAGTAGTTGTTCCGTCTATATAGAAAATATCTGCGTCTCTAGTTATAGAACCATCTGTCATTACCAAATTGATTTCTGGTCTTGTAGTTTCAGTTCTCTGAAAGTTATCTGTTCCTTGATGACTTTGCATGTTTTCATTAATAGCAAAGGTAGAAGAAGCTCCATTAGCACTAACAAAGAATGCTTGTCCGGGAGCTATATGAAGTCCAGAAGTATTGTTATACTGCGTATAAGCACCAGTTCCTCCACTTAAAGATTGATCCCAAATCCAAATAGTTTCCTCTGTTAATAGTGATGTATTAATTGCTAGGATATTATTGGTAGCATTGGCTGTCTCATCTGAAGCAATATAGGAAGGATATGGATTTCCCATTAAATTAAAAGCGTTTCCACTTCCAAGACTGTTGTCTGTAAGACTTAGTGTTGTAAAATTATCAACAGGCATTGTACCTGTGAAAGCAATATCGCTAGATGCACCTAATTTCACAGTATAACCCGTTCCAGAAGTAAAAGTATCTGTAGTATCATCTCCATCAGCTCCATCAACTTGTCCTTCTGTATAATAATTCCATCTATCAGCAGCTAGGGCTTGCGAATTATCATAAGGAGCTATGGCTACGTTTTGTGCATTTCCAGTTCCAGACCCTAAAGCAGGTGATTCCGTAGTATAAAAATCAACAATTCCCTGTCCCGTAACTGGAGAAGAAACCATATACCAATTGGTAGTTCCTAAATTTCTATTGTATGTAATGTTTCCTGATGATGCACCTGTAACTATTAATGAACTTCCTGCGCTAGCACTAAGAGTTCCATTATTAGTTAAATTTCCATTTACAGTAACTCCTTTAGTGGCAGAAAGGTTTAAAATACTTCCAGAAATTAAATCTAAATCTAAAACATCTGTATTTTGATTTAAAGAAACAGCATTTGTTCCAATAATTTCTACTGATGTTGATGCAGAATTAGGAACTGAACCACTATTCCAAGTTCCTGTGCTAGACCAATCACCACCACCAGCAACATTTGAGTCTTTTACAGTGTAACTATAGGCTGTATATGCATCTCCTAAAGTATTAGTGTAACCAGTTGCAGAAAATCTAGCCCAAGCTGAACCTATAGAGTCATCTGAAGCATAGAATACGTAATTTACAGTAGTCCCTGCTGTTTGAGTAGGTATTGTTCCTAACCAAGTCCTATTTGGGTCTGTATAATTATTAAAACCAGCAACAACAGTTGTTGAAGTCCCTGTTTCTTGTCCAGGTGGAGTTCCGTCTGTTGTATATGATATGTACACACTCTTACCACTTGTATCAAATGTGAAATTTACAAAAAGGTCAGTGCCACCACCATTATTATTTACATTACTTTTTGAAAAAGTTGTATATCCATTGTCTTGTCTCATTGTTGTTGCAGCTGTGTAACCTGCTGGTGTGTAGGATAGTTCGAGTGTTGGATCATGACTGTTTCCTGATTGTCCAAAAACATTACCACTATTTACTAGTGATAAAAATGTTACACATAGAAACGTTAAAAAATAATTTTTTTTCATTGTATTTATTTTTAGATTAGTTAATAATTAATTTTTTGGTTGTTATTTTGTTTGAGTTTTCTTTAATTCTAACAAAGTAAATACCTGTTTTTAAATTAGTTATAAAATATGCATTTTTTTTAATACCGTTTTTTGTAAACTTTTTTACTTGCTTTCCTGTAATATCAAAAACACTCACTTCTTGTATTTCTTTTGATAAAGAAAAAGAACTAGAAGTTGGGTTTGGATACAGTTGTAAACTATTTTTTTCTAAAGTAATGTCTTCATTAGATAGCGTTGCAGGTTTATTACCATACACTTTAAATTCTCCTGGAGCTAACGAAATAGAAGCTGTTGTGTTCGTAACCGTTATTGTTGTATTATCATCTAACAAATTATACCAAGTACCAGTTTGTTGAAAAAACGGAGTAATATTTTGTGTTGTAACACCAAAGTTTCCAATGATTACAATATTTTGGATGTCCGTTGCAGATGGGTTTGTTAAATGAATCTTTTTTAATCCGTTAGCATTTGAAACATCTAATGTGAAATCTGAAGTTTCGAAAATATTATAATTTAATTTTAATGAAATCAGTTTTGCCCAAGTGTTGTAAATATCTTTTCTATTTTGATCATCAAAATATTCCCATTTTATAGGTTTATTTCCTGTTCTGTCATTTTGATTTATAGAAATATCGTACCCTAATTCTCCAAATTGCCAAATCATTTTAGGACCAGGAACTGTGAAATAAAAAGCACCTGCTAATTCCATTCTATCTAAAGCAGTAGTAGAGGTTTTGACATTATAACTTCCGTTAGAATTACCAAATTGTATGTTTTTATACATCAAACGTTCTTCATCATGACTTTCCATATAACTTAAATTTGCAGGCACAGACCACCCCCTGTTTTTATAAGAAATCCAAGAAAAATCTGAATTATTATTAAAGCCCATTGTAGCTTGATTGTAGTTGTTGTTATGATTTCCCCAAACCATAATTCCTTTTCCTTCCCCAAGTCTATAATTTACCCATTCCGTTTCTTCATTATTTGTGCCTAAATGTTCAAAAATAACATAAAAATCAGGGTCAATATCCCATTGATAATCGGCATATTCTTTTAAAATAGTAACTCTATCTTGTTGGTATGCGTTTGTACATGCATCGCTACCGGTGCAGTTTTGTGTAAAACCTTTTGTTAAATCCCATCTAAAACCATCAATTTTATATTCATCAATCCAATATTGAGAAACTCTTTTTACGTAATCTTGAGTTGCTTGTTTAGAGTGATTAAAATCATTAAAAACGCTGTAAGAATGTCTTGCAATTGGGTTGAAAAAAGGACTGTCTGCGTTTGCTTGTCCATCATAACCACCATTATCTGTATTATACATTCTATAATAAGGGTTTTGCCCACTTGCGTGATTAAAAGCAACATCAATAATAACAGCCATTCCTCTTCTATGGCATTCGTCAATAAACTGTTTAAAAGCAGTTGTATTGCCATAATATTTATCTAAAGCCATATGAAAAGAAGGATTATATCCCCAAGATTCATTACCATCAAATTCCATAACTGGCATAAATTCAATGGCGTTTATGCCTAAACCTTGCAAATAATCTAATCTATCTTTTACAGCATCATAACTATGAAGTACATCAAAATCTCTAATTAATATTTCATAAATAACCAAATCTGTTTTTGCTGGTTTTTGAAAGTTTGTTGTTTGCCAAGTATATGCTGTATCACCAGTTCTTAAGAGTGTTACTGCATGATTTGTTTTTCCTGAAGGGTAACTTGGTAAATTAGGATATGTTGTTGCGTTTATATATTGATCATTATATTCACTTAAAATTACTGTAGAATAAGGGTCTGCAACTCTTAGTTCTGCATCAATTATATATTGATACATATAATCTGTTTGTGCAGTTAAGCCTGTAAGTTCTATCCAAAAACGATCATTAGAACTATCTTTTTTAAGAAGATAAGTGTCGTTTATCTCCCAGTTATTAAAGTTACCAATTAAATGAACAAACTCTTTTTCTGGTGCATAAAAAACTAATGTAGCTTTTGTAGTATCTGATTGGTTTAAGTTAATTCCATCTTTCATTCCAGAAGGAACAGCAGCTTCTGTAACAGTTGGTTTTACAACTGCTTGGAAAGTGGTGCTTTTTGTTTCTCCGTTATTTGTAGCTTCTAATAAAAAAATTGTGTTTTGTGCAACGATAGTAGAGTAGGTATACGTTAATCCAGAGTTTTGATTTACGGTTAAACCATTTGCTTTTAAAACAAAACTAGCCGTTAATGAAGCGGAAGCATTTATTGATAAACTTTCTCCTGAGTTTAAAACTGTTGTTGTTGTTGAAGGTGAATTTAATGTTATTTGAAATGAACCAACATTAAAAATAAAATCTTTACAACCATTGTCTTTCAATTCTTGAGAACCAGTTGCATTTCTAAAAACAATTCCCATTGCAGTAACGCTAGTAGCTTGTACATCTGTTAAATTATAATATGTTTTTGGAACAAAAGTAATTTCCCAAAGATTGTTAGATGAGTTTAGTGTCATTTCACCAACACCATCGTCTAACCCCCAATTGCCAACTACACTTGTGTCAAAAGCATTTGTATCTGTACCAACGCCAGAGTGCATATAAACTTTTGTAGGATTATTGAGCCCGTTGCAATCTGTAGCAGAACTACTTGCATCTAAACTTATTGTTATAGATGCTGCTATGTCAAAAGGATTTGGAGTAATTGTAACTTGGCTAAAACCTATTGAAGTTATAAATAGAAGAAATAAAAAAGTAAATTTTTTCAAGAATAAAGTGTTTTAAAAACAAAGGCTACTTAATGAAAGTAACCTTTGAAAAGTTGATACCAAATTTAGTTTATTGTATATGTTGGGATATCAGGATCTGTAAAATCTAAAACAAAAGAATACGTTCCTGCAGTGGAAATTATATTATCTCCTCCATCATCTAAAGTGCCGTCTGCGCCAGTATCTCCATAATTAAGAGCCCATGCTTCATTAGATCTAAATTTATATTCACCATCTAAAAGTGTAACTTTATTTAACACCCAAATATTATCATTAGGTTGAGACCAATCTCTTGTAAATAATGCATCTGGAGTTGCTCCCCAATCATTATAAGCAGAACCTACAAGTCCCCAAATATGATCAATTGGCTGTAAAGAATATGAAAAATCATTTAAGTTTACAGTAATAATATACCTACCCGCTGAGGTAGCAATGTTATCTCCTCCTAAATCTAGAACACCATCTGCACCAGTATCTCCATAGTCTGTAGTCCATTCATTATTCATTCTTAGTTTCATTTCGCCATCCAATAGTTTTACAATTCCTCTAAATTGATCTGAATAAGAATCATAAGTAAGTGCGAAATCTGGAGCTGCTCCCCAATCATTATAAGCAGAACCAACAATACCAATAGAAAAATTTTCCATAGTATATGTTAAATCATTTAAGTTCATTAGAATCTTATAGGATCCAGCAGTTACAGTAATATTATCCCCACCTGCATCTAATGTTCCGTCTACACCTGTATCACCATAATTATTGGTCCAAAGACTATCTTCTCTAAACTTAATTTCACCATCAATTAAAGTTACATAAGCAACTAAAACTCCCGCTGTACTTGTAGTAAAGAAAGGTAAATCTGGAGTTGCACCCCAATCATTAGCTGCTGAACCAACTACACCCCATCTTGTAGTTAAATCTAAAATACTTGAATACGGGGTTACATTAATAGTTTTTGAACTAGAATCAATAAGTAATTGTCCACCAACAAAACCTTGTAGCTTTAGAGATAAATCTGAAGCAGTATCTGCCTCTGCACCTAAACCTAATGCAATTGAGTTTAATTCTACAGTAGTAAAAGTTTTTTCTAAATTATCTCCAATGTCTAGTGTTACTGCGCTACTAAAATCTCCTGTAGCTAAAAGTAACTTGTATGTAGGTGCTGCATCAAAACCAAAATCAGGTTCTGCCCAACTGGTGTTTAAAGCTATTTCAGTTTGATTGGCTTCTAAAAGCACAATTGGAGTATTTTCTTGAATGATAAGTTCTGTAGAAGCTTCTACATTAGCATTTAGTACTATTCTATCACTAAGATCTTCACAACTGGTAAAACTAATTGATATAACAATTAGAGTGAATAACGAATTTATTATTTTTCTCATGTCTTTATTTATTAGTATCCTGGATTTTGAATTAAATTAGGATTAGTTGTTATAATATTATTTGGTAATGGAAATATATTTCTAAAACTTTCAGTACCAACACCGTCTTTAGAATCTCCTTTAAAAGGCCATAAATAAGTATCTGATGTAAAATAATCATATCTTATTAGATCTGTTCTTCTTTGACCTTCCCAGTATAATTCACGAGATCTTTCTTCTAGCACATAGTCTAAAGTTAAGTCTCCGCTACTAATGTTTCCATTAGAATTTCCAAAAGCTCTTTCTCTTAATTCATTTATTTTAGTAACTGCTAAACCTAAGTCTCCAGCACCGCCTCTAAGTGTAGCTTCTGCATAGTTTAAATAAATTTCGGCTAATCTAATTAATGGTAAATCTGTATCTACAAAATCACCAGCAGCATCAGATCCTTGATTTCCATTAGAATCAATGTTTTTAAACTTAGTAACAGCATAACCATTTTCAAAAGATGGAATTTCTTCTATTTCTAATGTTTGACCGTCTTTATGAAACATACCTCTACTATCTCCAACAAAAGGAGTAACTGTATAGGTTAATGTATTTAAATCTAAAGTTATAAAATAAGTTCCTGATGCTGTTATTGGAATATTTGAACCACCAGGCTCTAATGTACCATCTGTATTATCATCACCATAATTATTACCCCAATCTTCATCAAACCTAAACTTCATTTCTCCACTAGTTAAATCAGCATATAATGCATAGGTATTATTACCAGTTTCATACATTTCCATATCTGGTCCATCCCATGAATTAAGTGTAGCATCTCCTACTAATCCCCAATTAGAAATTGTTCCTAAACTATTATTAAGTTTTGTTACATCTACATTAAATTTATTAACTAAGTTTTTTGTGGTTCTTAAGCCTCCCCAGCCGCCATTAACTCCAAAATCAGTAGCATTCATATTTCCACCTATTGCAGCATGAACTAAAAATGTAGAACCACCATAAGTTTGAGATCTAAGACCATCAAAGTTTAAAGCAAAAATAAACTCGTATTGCGCACCATTTGTGTTATTGTCAGCTAAAAATAACTCATCATAAGCACTACCGTTTCCATTGGCATCTGTTGTGTTTATTGAATAACTAGATGACAATACATTATTACAAAATGTAACTGATTCATTGTACTTAGGAGTACCAGTCCAAACTTCTGCATTTAAATATAATTTAGATAATAATGCCCAAGCAGCAACTTTATCTACTCTACCATATTCATTAGCACCACTAGATTTTAATTGATCTTGAATTTCTAATAATTCAGTTTCTATAAAATTAAATAAATCTGTTCTTGTTGCTTGTGATGGTAATTCTGTAGTTACAGAAGTTACTAGAGGAACATTACCATATAAATCTAATAAATTATAATAGGTAAATGCTCTTAAAAAACGAGCTTCTGCTATATAGCTAGCAATTTCTTCGTCTGTTAATTTAGCTGCGTTAGTTATAAAAGAATTACAAAAAGATACTTCTTGCGCTAATCTATAATACATTGCTTCAGAAAAGTCATTACTGCCAGACCAATATAAACCATGTAAATCAGGTAAACCGGCATCTCCCCAGCCTACTACTGCGTGGTCTGTTGTTAATTCATTTAAGTTAAATAACATTCTTGAATATTGTGAAAAACCTTCATCAATATCCTGTATGTCTGCTTGTCCTGCAGGACCTTGCTGTCCTGTTAAAGCTAAACTAGCATATAATTTAGCAAGCGCTCCTTGTGCTTCTGCCGCGTTTGAAAACACATCTTCTTCTGTAAAACTATCTGGATCAATCGGAGATTGATTCAAATCTTCGTGACATGATATAGCTCCTAAAGAGAATAACATGATTACAATTAAATATTTAAATTTTTGTTGCATTTTTTTCTTTTTAATTAAAAGTTAATATTTATACCTAAAACAAATGATCTAGGTCTTGGGTAAAAATTATTATCGATACCTAAACTGATTTCTGGATCTAAACCATCATAATCTGTTATTGTTAAAACATTCTGTAGTGATCCGTAGAAACGAAACGTTGTATTTTCTAACTTATCTAAAGTATAGCCAATTGCTATATTGTCTATTTTAAAGAAAGAAGCATCTTGAACAAAATGATCACTTAAAGCAGTTTTATCACTAATAATTGTAAAACCACTATTATAATAGTCTGAATGTAAGTTTGATAAAATATTATTATTAGTAGCATTTACTTGAACACCTTTATTAGCGGCAGTATCATTATACATGTAGTTTCCAAAACTAGCTCTAGTTTGTACTGATAAATCCCAATTTTTGTAACTAATATTTGAGTTAAAACCCATTAATACATCACCAAAAGGATCCTCATTAATGTATTTATCATCGTCATTAATAATATTATCACTATTTCTATCTACAAATACGCCTTCTATAGGCATTCCTGAAGTATCATAAACTTGTTGAAAAACATAAAAACTATTTGCTGTTTCATCTTCTCTATGCACTTGTACATTATTACCAACACCTGTAGAGATACCACCTTGAGGTTGATCTACAGATAATTTAGTAATTTTGTTATCATTTAAAGATATGTTATAATTAACAGACCATTCTAAATTTTCAGTTTTAATAGGAGATGCATTTATGTTAAATTCAATACCTCTATTTTCCATATTACCTATATTTGCATTTATTCTATTTCCGAAATTTGTAAATGGATCTACAATTGAACTTGCAATTAGGTCATTTGTTTGTTTCATATAAGCATTTACAGAACCAGAAATCCTACCGCTAAATAAAGCAAAATCCACTCCAATATTAAACGTTTTACCTACTTCCCATCGCAAATCTTTATTAATAGGTTCTGGTCTAAATGTTTGGTAAAAAGCATTACCAAATTGATAATTTGCAGTATCTGTACTCCCTTGGTATCTTGTTAAAAACTGATAATCACCTAATCCATTAATGTTTCCTATTTCTCCATAACCAACTCTTAATTTTAACTCATTAAAGAAGGAGTCTTCCATGAAAGCTTCTTTATGAATACTCCATGCAGCTGCAAATGAAGGGAATATTCCCCAACGATCATCAGGATTTAATTTAGATGAAGCATCCGCTCTTACCGTTGCTGTTAAATAGTATTTACCATTGTAATCGTAATTTGCTCTTCCAAAATAAGATAATAATACGTTTTTAGATTTATCAATAAATTCATAAGTGTTACCATCTTCTTCAGCCTCACTATCATAACTATAATTGTCATATTCAAATGACTGATAAGCATGCCCTCCAACAACCGTTAAATTGTGTGCTTTATTAAATGTTTTCTGATACGTTAAATAAGCATCAAAAACTTTGTTGTCAGAATTTTGAACATAACTTGTTAAAGATCCATTAAATGTTGCATCTGAAGTTGGAATTGATGCAGAAGTAACTTTTCTACCATGACTATTAGAAGTGTCATAACCTAGGTTAACAGTAGCGGTAAAGTCTTCGAAACCATGTATTTTATAATCAAATTTTACATTTCCTACAAAACGTCTAACTTCAGCAGTATCATCTATTAGGTTTAATAGCGCTAAAGGATTTGTTGGCGCTAAGTTATTTTGATTTCCTGTACCAGCATCTAGCCAAGCAAAGTAACCTCCATATTGTGAGTTATCATCATAAGCAGCTTGTGTTGGATCAAAAGATACAGCTCCTCCTATTGCACCTCTATCAGCAAATTTGTTTTCTGTATACATTCCTTTTGCATTTAATTCAACTTTTAAATGCTTATCAAATAAAGTTGGTGATAAACTAACAGAACCTGTAGTACGTTGTAAGTTATCTCCGTTTAAAATTCCACCATGTTCAGAATATCCTAAAGAAGCTCTCATTGGCACACCATAAAGGTTGCCCAGTGCACTAAAGTTATGATCTTGACCAATTGCAGTAGTATAAATTTCTTCTTGCCAATCTGTATTAGAGTTTCCTAATAACCCAATTTGATTTGTCGTACCAATATCATTTATTAAGCTTGTAAATTGATCTGCAGACAAAACATCCACTTTATCTCTTAAAGTATATGCCGTAGTTTGTGAACTAATATTGAATTTAAACTCTTTATCTTTTCCTTTTTTAGTCGTAATTAATATTACTCCATTTGCTGCTCTAGAGCCATAAATGGCAGTAGAAGATGCATCTTTTAAAACTACAAATGTTTCAATGTCATTTGGATTGATAAAGTTTAAGGGGTTTCTTGAACCGCCAACACCACCATTATCTAAAGGAATACCATCTATTACATATAGTGGTTGGCTTGTTAATGATAAAGAACCTGTACCACGAATATTAATAGATTGGCCATCACCAGGAGCACCAGATCCCGCAATTACATTTACACCTGCAACTTTACCACTAATAAGTGATTGTGCAGATACAATAGGACCTTTGTTAAAGTCTTTACTTGTTAAAAGATCTGTTGTACCCGTTAAATCTTCTTTTCTTACAGATCCATAACCCACAACAACTATTTCTTCAAGCTGCTCTGCAGATTCATCTAATTCAACTGCTAAGTTAAAGTTAGATCCAATTGTAATTTCTTTATTAGAATAACCTAAGTATCTAAAAACTAACACATCGCCAGTTTTTACTTTTTCAACACTAAAGTTTCCATCAAAATCGGTTTCAGTACCTTTTATTGTGCCTTTAACCATTACGCTCACACCAGGTAAGGGTTCTCCTGTTGCTTTTTCTTTTACTACACCTTTAACCGTTTGTTGTGCAAACATCGTAAATGATGAACTTAAAAGAAGACCAATTAACAATAATTTAAATTTTTTCATGTATTAAGTTGTTAAATAATAATTGTAAATTTACTTTTGTATTAACAATAAATTTATATTCCACATAGTAAATGTAGCCCATTACTAATCACTTTAGATATTATAAGTTTAACGAAACCGTTTTCGTGTTAATAACTTTTTTTTGTAAAATCATCGTATTAATCATAAATAATACTAAAATTTACATTTTTATAACTAAATGAGGCAAAAAATTACCATAAAAACAATTTCTAAAGAATTAGGTGTTTCTACATCTACAGTATCTAAGGCATTAAAGGATAGTCATGAGATTAGTATTGAAACTAAAGAAAGGATTCAAGCTTATGCAAAACATTATAAGTACAAACCTAATAGTCTAGCGCTTCAGCTTCGTAATCAAAAAACAAAAGTAATCGGAGTAATTTTACCTAAAATTGTACACCATTTCTTTTCTACTGTAATAAAAGGAATAGAGGAAGGAGCAAGTGAAAAAGGGTATCATATTATGGTTTGTTTTTCTAATGAATCGTATAAGAAAGAAGTGGAAAATTTAAAGGTTTTATCTAATGGAAGTGTAGATGGAATTATTGTATCTGTAGCTAATGAAACGCTTGAAAACAAAGATTTTGATCACTTTAAAGAGTTGGTTTCAGAAGAGATTCCTTTGGTCTTGTTTGATAGAGTGGTTGATGAAATATTCTGTGATAAAGTTGTGGTTGATGATGCAGGAGCTGGGTATAAAGCAACTAAACATTTGTTAGAGAATGGTAGAAAAAAGATCGCCTTAATTACAACCCCAAACCATGTTAATGTAGGTGCCTTAAGAAGACAAGGTTATGAAAAAGCGCTGATAGAAAATTATATTAAAACTGACAAAAATTTAATCATAGAAATTGATGAAAAAAAGGATATAATAGGACAAATAGAAGAGGTTTTTAATCAAGATATTGACGGTGTTTTTGGTGTAAACGAAATTTATGCAGCTAAAGCAATAATAGTCGCTAAAAAAAGAGGTTTAAAAGTACCTGAAGATATTTCTATCATTGGTTTTACTGATGGTTTGATTTCTAGATATTCATCACCTTCAATTACAACAGTAGCACAACATGGTTTTACAATGGGTAAGCAGGCTGCAGAGCTTTTAATTGAAAGAATAGAAAAAGAATCTGAAATCTATAGCCCAAGAAAGATTGTAATTTCTAGTGATTTAAAACTGCGAGAATCTACGAAACCGTCGTCGTAAAAATTATATTTAATTTCAATCAATAAGAGAAAATAAAAATATCTTTGTATTATTAATCGATTTTTCAATAAAATATATTCCACAAAATTTATTAATTGATAAGTCTAAACACTTATCGTAATATTCATTTATAATATTCGATAATGGAAAAGTGTAAGTTAAGCTTCTGGCAAATTTGGAACATGAGTTTCGGGTTTCTAGGGATACAATTCGGATTTGCCTTACAGGGTGGATTTATGTCAAGAATTTTTCAAACTTTAGGAGCAGGTAAGGAAGAGATTCCTTTACTATGGATTGCAGCACCTTTAACAGGTTTACTAGTACAACCAATTATTGGTTATATGAGTGACAGAACTTGGAGCACAAAATGGGGAAGAAGAAAACCTTATTTTTTAGTAGGTGCTATCTTAAGTTCATTAGCGCTGTTTTTTATTCCTCATTCACCTATATTATGGGTTGCAGCTGGTTTTCTTTGGATTCTAGATGCTTCTATAAACATCTCTATGGAGCCATTTAGAGCTTTAGTTGCAGATAAATTACCTCAATCTCAAAGATCTTATGGTTTTGTAGTTCAAACATTAATTATAGGTATTGGTACTTGGATTGCAAGTAATTTACCTTGGATGGTTTCTAAACTTGGTGTTAGTAATGAAGCAGCATCTGGTGTAGTACCAATGTCTGTTAAAGTAGCATTTGCAATTGGCGCTTTTGTGTTTTTAGCAAGTATTCTTTATACTGTTTTTACAACAGATGAATATCCACCAGAAGACATGGAAGAATTTGATCGAGAAAAAGCAAAGAGAAACAATTTTATTCCAGACATTATAGAAAATATTGGAAGTATGCCAACAACAATGAAAAAATTGGGTGTTATTCAGTTCTTTTCTTGGTTTGCATTCTTTACAATGTGGAGTTTAGCAAATCCTGCCTTAACAGAACATGTTTTTAATACTCCAGCTCCGCTAGAATCTGCTTTTAATATGGCAGACTCAATTCAAGCAGAAGCATTTAAAATTGCAAATACTAAGTTTCAAGAATCTTCTAATTCAGTAGGTTCTGCTATGGGTATTTATGGTTTATCGTCTATGGTATTTGCTTTATTATTAACGCTGTACACCTCAAAAAGAAACATCAATAGAAAATATGTACACCTATTTTCTTTGATTATTGGCGGTATTGGGTTTTTATTTATGAGCTATGCTTCACCAGAAAACTTAAAATACTGTTTTGTATTGATAGGTTTTGCTTGGGGTAGTATTTTGTCAATGCCATATGCAATGTTATCAAGTTCTGTAGACCCAAAGAAAATGGGAGTAATTATGGGTATTTTTAATATGTTTATAGTAATTCCACAAATTATTGCTGCGTTGGGAGGAATCAATTATGTATCAGGTTTATTAGGTGAAGAAGCGATAAATGCAATGACTGTTGCAGGAATTAGTTTAATAATTGCAGGTTTTTGTAATTTACTAATCACCAATAAGAACGCAATTAGTTTTCAAGGAGAGAATTAAAAAATTAGAATGAAAAAAGGATTTATTTTTGATTTGGATGGTGTTATAGTTGACACTGCTAAATATCATTACTTAGCTTGGAAAAAATTAGCGAATCATTTAGGTTTCGAATTTACCAAAGAACAAAACGAATTATTTAAAGGCGTTAGTAGAAAACGTTGTTTAGAAATTTTGTTAGAAATTGGTAATAGAGAAGCAACACAAAAAGAATTTGATACTTGGATGGTCGAAAAAAATGTTGATTATTTAGAGTATATCAAAAATATGGAGGCATCTGAAATTCTTCCAGATGTTCCTAGAGTCTTAGAATTTTTGAAAAATAATAATATTCCAATTGCTTTAGGATCAGCAAGTAAAAATGCACAACCTATTTTAGGAAAAGTGGGTTTATTGCATTATTTTGATACAATTGTAGATGGTAATAATGTTACAAAAGCAAAACCAGATCCAGAAGTATTTCTGCTTGCTGCAAGGCAATTAGGAGTTAATCCTAATGGTTGTATCGTTTTTGAAGATGCAGTTGCAGGTGTAGAAGCTGCAAATGCTGCTAAAATGATTAGTATAGGTATTGGAGATGAAAAAGTACTTTTTGAAGCGCAATTGAACTTTAATGATTTTACAGAAATTAGTAACGACTTTATTAAAGATTTATTAAAATAGATTAAAAAAAAATGAAAAGATAGATACGAGAAAAGATGAAATAGTTCTTAATTTTTTCCTCTCTATTCTTTTCTCTCAAAAAGCATAAAATGAATCAAGAATATATAAAACCAAATGAATGGTCTATCCTAGAAGAAGGATTTGATGCTGAAACGGTAAAATCTTCAGAAAGTTTATTTAGTATTGGGAATGGTGTCATGGGACAGCGTGCTAATTTTGAAGAACAATATACTGGAGATACGTTTCAAGGAAGTTATATTGGAGGTGTTTATTATCCTGATAAAACACGTGTTGGATGGTGGAAAAATGGTTATCCAGAGTATTTTGCAAAAGTTTTAAATGCACCAAATTGGATAGGAATTAACGTTTTAATTAACGATAAAAAACTAGATTTAAATACCTGTAAAGAAGTTTCAAAGTTTAAACGAGAGCTTAACATGAAAGAAGGTTGGTTGTCTAGAAGTTTTGAAGCTGTTTTAGAAAACGGAATCAAAATTAAAGTTGATACCAAACGTTTTTTAAGTTTAGATTTAGATGCCATTGGCGCCATTAATTACAATTTAACTCCTTTAAATTCTGATGCAAAAATTACCTATATTCCTTATATAGATGCAGGAATTACAAATGAAGATACCAATTGGGATGACCAATTCTGGGATGTTTTAGAGGTTTCTCAAAACAACCAACAATCTTACATTCAGGCAAGAACCATGAAAACACATTTTTACACGTGTACGTTTATGGAATCTAGATTATTTTTAGATAATAAAGAGGTTATTACAGAATGTAATAATAAACAATTAGAGAAATACACTTCTTTTACATATCAACAAGAAATTAAACAAAATCAAACATTTACCATTCATAAATTTGGTGGTTATGTGGTGGATAGAAATCATAAAAAAGACGAATTAGTTGCTGCTGCAAAAGAAGCTTTAGACAAAGCCGTAAGTTTTGGTTTTGATGCTTTATTAGAATTGCAAAAGCAATCTTGGGCACAAATCTGGAAAATGTCTGACATTACTATAGAAGGTGATGTGAAAGCGCAACAAGGAATTCGTTTTAATATTTTTCAACTAAATCAAACCTATTTAGGAACTGATGTTACTTTAAATATCGGTCCAAAAGGTTTTACAGGAGAAAAATATGGAGGAAGTACCTATTGGGATACAGAGGCATATTGTATTCCTTTTTACATGGCTACAAAAGATCAATCTGTTGCAAGAAAGTTATTAGAATACAGGTATTATCATTTAGATAAAGCCATTGAAAATGCAGGGAAACTTGGTTTTATAAACGGAGCAGCATTGTATCCAATGGTTACTATGAACGGTGAAGAATGCCATAATGAATGGGAAATTACCTTTGAAGAAATTCATAGAAATGGCGCTATCGCTTTTGCTATTTTTAATTACTTCAGATTTACAGGCGATTATTCTTACATTCCAGAGAAAGGATTGGAAGTTCTAATTGGTATTGCACGTTTTTGGCAACAAAGAGCTACTTTTTCTTCGGATAAAAACAAATTCATGATTTTGGGAGTAACCGGTCCAAATGAATATGAAAACAATATCAACAATAATTGGTATACAAATTACATTGCAAAATGGTGTATTGAATATGCCTTAGAAAATATAAATACTGTAAAAACGGACCATATTTCTGATTACATCAGAATTAAAGAAAAAGTAAATTTCTCTGATGATGAATTATCTAAATGGAAAAATGTAGCAGATAATATGTATTTCCCATTTTCAGAAAAACACAATGTTTTCTTGCAACAAGATGGTTTTTTAGACAAGGAATTAATTTCTGTTGCAGATTTAGATAAAAGCCAACGACCTATTAATCAAAAATGGAGTTGGGATAGAATTTTACGTTCTCCCTATATAAAACAAGCAGATACTTTACAAGGTTTCTATATGTTTGAAGAAGATTTTTCTAAGGAAGAATTAGAACGTCATTTCGATTTTTACGAACCATTTACAGTTCATGAAAGTTCATTATCTCCTTGTGTACATAGTATTCAAGCAGCAAAGTTAGGTAGAATGAATCAGGCGTACGAATTTTATTTAAGAACTTCACGTTTAGATTTAGATGATTATAATCACGAAGTAGAAGAAGGGTTACACATTACTTCTATGGCAGGAACTTGGATGAGTATCGTTGAAGGTTTTGGAGGTATGAGAGTGCTAAATAACACCCTTTCTTTTTCACCAAAAATTCCTAAAGGATGGAAATCGTATTCATTTAAAGTAAACTTTAGAAATAGAGTAATTACTATAAATGTTACTCAAAATAGAACTCATTTTGAATTAGAAGGAAAAAATGAAATAAGCATTTTAGTGAACGGAGAACTTGTAACGATAACTCCAAATAATTTAGTAACTGTTTAAAATTAAAATTATGAAACTTTACAGGAACATTTTTTTCTCATTAACAATCTTGTTTCTTATAGCATGTAGTAATGTTGAATCCACTAAAAATATTTCTGAGGTATCAATTTCAAATACCACTTTAGAAAGAGTAGAACCAACAAATTGGTGGATTGATTTTAAAAATACTTCATTACAGTTATTAGTAAAAGAAGACAATATTGGTAACTCAAAACCATCAATTTCTTATGCTGGCGTTTCTATTAAAAAAGTAAATAAAGCGAGAAGTGAAAACTATTTATTTATCGATTTAGAGATTGATAAATCAACCAAAGCAGGAAAATTTGATATTGTTTTTACATTTAAAGATGGAACAAAAAAAACGCACACTTACGAACTTAAAGCAAGAGAAAAATCTGCGGATAAATATGTAGGTTTTAATAGTTCTGATGCTATTTATTTAATCACTCCAGATCGTTTTTCAAATGGGGATGAATCCAATGATATCAACAAATATTTAAAAGATACTTCTTTAGATAGAACGGATGGTTATAAACGTCATGGAGGTGATTTACAAGGAATAATAAATCACGTAGATTATATTTCAGACTTAGGTTTTACAACGGTTTGGCCAACTCCAGTATTAACAAATGACATGCCTAAAGGTTCATATCACGGGTATGCAATTACAGATTATTATCAAGTGGATCCTCGTTTTGGAATCCTGGATGATTATAAAAATTTAGCTGATAAATTAAGGGAAAAAGAAATGAAATTAATCATGGATCAAATTGCAAATCATTGTGGTTTGGAACATTGGTGGATGAAAGATTTGCCTTTTAAAGATTGGGTAAATAATCAAAAAAATTATGAAGACAACATAGAAAATTGGAATTGGAAAACAAATATAAACTCTAACCATAGAAGAACTACAAATCAAGATTTATATGCTTCTGAAATTGATAGAAAAGAAAATAATGAAGGTTGGTTTGTTCCTGAAATGCCAGATTTAAATCAACGCAATCCTTTTATGGCAAAATATATTATTCAGAATAGTATTTGGTGGATAGAAACTTTAGGTTTAGGCGGAATTAGACAAGACACATATCCTTATCCTGATAAAGATTTTATGGCAAATTGGGCAGCTACAATTATGAACGAATACCCTAATTTTTCTATTGTTGGAGAAGAATGGAGTTACAATCCGTTATTAGTTGGTTATTGGCAAAAAGGAGCACAAAATAAAGATGGATATGAATCTAACTTAAAATCTACAATGGATTTTCCGATGCAAAAATCTATTATTGATGGTATCAATGAAGAAGAATCTTGGGATACTGGTTTGGTAAAATTATACGAAGGATTAGCCAACGATTTTCAGTATGCAACACCAAAGGACATTATGGTTTTCTTAGATAACCATGATAAAAGCAGGTTGTATACAGAAGTTAATGAAGATGTTACAAAAGCTAAAATGGCGTTGAGTTACATGTTAATGTTACCAAGAATTCCACAAGTTTATTACGGAACAGAAATTTTAATGGATGATACTGCAAAACCTGGAGATCACGGTTTGATTAGAACCGATTTTCCTGGAGGTTTTAAAGGCGATAAAAGGAATGCATTTACAAAAGAAGGTTTATATAAAGATCAAAAAACGATGCAGTCTTTTGTAACTAAAATTTTAAATTATCGTAAAAATAGTGACGCAATTCAAAATGGAAAGACTATTCATTTTGCTCCATTTATGGGAACTTACTTTTTGTTCAGAACAAAAGATAATGAAACAGTTGTTCATATTATTAATAAAAATGACAGCCCAATTAAAATCGATTTAAAACGTTATAGTGAAGTTGGGTTAAAAGGGAAAACGCTAAAAAATATCCTGACAGGAAAAGCATTTACTTGGGGAAATGAAATTCATTTAATAGAAAAAGGAAGTATTATTTTAACTACAAAGTAAAAGATTATATAGTTAAGAATCTGTCAGTTCGAGTGATTCTGATTTTTATTAAAATTGATAGAGAATTTTTAAAGAACAAAACATGAAAAATCTAATTATTATTTGTTTAACGATAGTCATTTTTTCTTGTAAATTAGAAAGTCAAGATAAATCAGTAATAAACAACTTTCAAAAGGTTACTTCTAAAGTTTTAAAAGATGCTGTTTTAGCAGGTGGTCAATTAATAAGAATAGATAGTTTTCCTTCAAAAAATATTACCGCTAGACCTGTTGATGTCTGGTTGCCAGAAAATTATTCATCAGGAAAAAAATATGTTGTTTTGTATATGCATGATGGACAAAATTTGTTTG
>TARA_B110001450_G_scaffold39987_1_pt1 | contig 20813 bp, 25 predicted proteins | sample TARA_B110001450 | Tara Oceans TARA_B110001450 (sample SAMEA4396538) | marine metagenome | biome: Polar Biome; feature: [SRF] surface water layer (ENVO:00010504); material: water (ENVO:00002006), including particulate matter (ENVO:01000060) such as... | depth 5 m | reverse complement strand
CTACATCAACTGAGGGGGAGAGTTGGTAGAGGGACTATAAATTCTCAGTGTATTTTTCACATAAGCAATAAGTTAGATTTAGACACTGTAACTGAAGTTGGTAAGCAAAGATTAAAAGCAATCATTTCAACAAACGATGGTTTTAAATTATCAGAGCTAGATTTACAAATAAGAGGTGAGGGTAAAGTAACTGGTACTGACCAATCTGGATTATCAGATTTGAAAATTGCAGATTTAAGATATGATTTCGATATTTTAAACTTGTCAAAAAGATTCTTTAAAAAAGAAATCACACCCGAACTTGAAGAGAAAATATATAATGAGGCCACTTTGCTATTTCCAAACTTTTTGAAAGTTGAAGATACAACATGAGAATAATTTCAGGGACTCATAAAGGACAAAATATATTAACTATAAATGATTCCAAAACAAGACCAATGATGGGGGTAGCCAGAGAAGGAATTTTTAGCTCATTACAATTCCAGATAGCAGACTCTATAGTTCTTGATCTTTATGCAGGTTCTGGAAGCATGGGTATTGAAGCATTGAGCAGGGGAGCAAAGTATATAACTTTTGTAGAATCTTCAGATAGTTGTGTAAAAATAATAAACAAAAATCTTAAAAAATTTGAAAATAATTACAACATTCAAAATATGACAGTCGATAAATATATTTCAAATGCTTCTGATAAATTCAATATAATATTTTATGACCCTCCTTTTGATTTTGAAGATTCTAAGATATCCTCTGAACTGAGTAGATTAGAAAACCTACTAGAAGAATCAGGGATTATTGTGTGCCACAGACACATTAAATCATCTACAGTAATCAATTCGAAAAATTTAGAATTATATAAAGAAAAACTCTATGGACAAAGTAGAATTTTACTTATAAAGAAATTATGAAAATACTTATACCAGGCTCGTTTGATCCACCAACTAATGGTCATATTGATGTTATAAAAAGATGCTCCAAAGTATTTGACGATGTACTTGTAGGTGTAATAGTAAATCCTTCAAAAAATTCATTATTCGCAACAGAAACAAGAGAACTCATGCTTACAGAGATATTTACAGATACAAATAATGTTTCAATCAAGACATTTGAAGGTCTACTTGTTGACTTCGCAAAGAATAATGAAGTACAGGCTATAGTTAAAGGACTTAGAGCAATGACAGATTTTGACTATGAGTTCCAGATGGCACAAATGAATTCAAATTTAGCCGATTTTGAAACAATATTTGTACCAGCTTCTCCTGAATATGGATATGTTTCAAGTTCAATGGTTAAAGAAATAAATTCTTACGGTGGAGATGTATCAAAATTAGTACCTGAGAACGTTTTAAAAAGGATGAATAATGTCTGATAAAGAAAGTGCAAATTTTAAAGATATCATAAATGGAGAAATTAAAGTTGAGTATGTTGACCACCTTGAAACATTAAGAGAGAAACTTAATTCCAGCAATATTCTCAAAAGCAGAACTAGTAACAAAGAACTCATTGCAATAGTTGAGAATCTTATCGACATACTGCCAGTTGAGATGAGAACAGCTCGTTGGCTAGTAAGAGAACAAGATACATTTTTAAATGAAGCAAAAGAAGAATCTCAAAATATTATTAATAAAGCAAAAAGAGAATCTGAGACTCTAATTTCAAATTCATATGTTTTACAGGAAGCAGTTATTGAGGCTAATACCCTTATTAAGCAAGCTGAGAAAGAATCTCAGGCTTATAGGATGAAAATTGAAGATGAAATGGATACTCTCTTTTCAGAACTACAATCAAAACTTGATCAACTCAATTCTTATATATCTAATGAAAAAAATTCTCTTAGAAAACCAAGAGAAATTATTAACCCTGAATAAATATGCCACAATTAAATACTATTTTTAGTCTAGAGAAAGTCCTTAAAACAAATTCAGATCTTAATGTAGAAGAATCGGGTATTTTAAATATAAAATACTCAGGTACTAAATCTTCAACTAAAACAAATGCGGTCCTGAGGGGATTGATTACACGAGAAGGAGATTACTTATTAATTGAACTCATCGTAAATTATGTTGCAAGTAGTGAATGTTCAAGATGTTTAAAATCTTCAACTTACGACAGAGAAACTTTTATTAATGAAAAATTATATATTAAAAATGAGAATGACTATGAAATAAATTTTAAGGATGAAAATATTGATATTTATCCAATTATTTCTGAAAAAATAATTGATAATATTTCCTTAGTGACTCTTTGTGACGATAATTGTAATGGTTTATGTGTTGTCTGTGGAAAAGAACAAAATACTAGTGTTTGTAAGCATGAAGAAAAAAACTTAAAAGAAAGTCCATTTTCTTCTCTAAGTGAGCTAGATTTGTAAGTTGAAAGGATATTAAATGGCCGTACCTAAGAAAAAGATGTCTAAATCAAGAACAAGAAGAAGGAAAGCTACACATAAAGTTAGTAAACCTCATTTTATGATAGATCCCGAAACAGGTGTTGCAAAACAATCACATAGAGTAAACCCTGTAGATGGAACATATAATGGACGTCAAGTTAAAGAACCTGAAAATAGCTAATATATAGATTATGAATACTATTGCTGTTGATGCAATGGGCGGTGATTCTGCTCCCGAAGAGATAGTTAAGGGTGCGATAAAAGCTAAAAATCTCGGTATAGATGTAATCCTTTCTGGTGACAAAAATCTAATAGAACCTTTCTTAAATAATACAAAGATTCCCATCGTTCATTATCCAGAAGTAATTTCAATGGATGAGAATCCAGCAAGGGCAATAAGGTCCAAAAAAAATTCATCTATTGTTGGAGCTATGCAGTTAGTTAAAGATAAGAAAGCTTCAGCAGTATTTTCTGCTGGATCAACTGGAGCTAGTTTAGTTGCAGCCATAGCTGTTCTAGGAAAGATAAAAGGTGTAATTAGACCAGCAATAGCATCTGTACTTCCCTCAGTAAATCAAGATATTGTTCTACTTGATTCTGGAGCAAGCTTAGATGTTAAACCAAAAGTTTTGCTTCAATTTGCCGCGATGGGTTCTAAATTTGCAGAGGTGATATTCGACCTACCTTCACCTAGGATAGGTTTACTTAACAATGGAGAAGAAGCAAGTAAAGGTAGAGATTTAGAAAAAAGTACTTATAAGCTCCTCAAATCTTCAAAACTAAATTTTATCGGCAACATAGAGGGTAAAGATTTTGCCAGTGATTCTGCCGATGTATTTGTAACAGATGGATTTACTGGAAATATTGTATTAAAAACTATGGAAGGGACTGCTAAATTACAGCAAAGTATGATTAAGAAATCTCTTAAAGGTAATTTATTCAAACCTCTTCTTCTACCTGTTAATAAAGCACTACAGCCAGTAAGAGATCGTCTTGATCCTGATAAAACAAATGGAGCATACTTACTAGGAGTAAATGGGATTGTTACAATTGCTCATGGAGCATCTTCTTCAGAAGCTGTAATGAATTCAATAATTTTCTCAAGTAAAACTGTTGAAAAAGGGTTTATATCTAAATTTGCAGAAACAATATCTGAAATATGAGTCCTGAATCTATATCAGAATTTGAAGAGATCATTGGGTATGTATTTAAAGATAAAAAATATTTAAAAATTTCTCTTAGCCACAAATCTTTTATTGATGAAAATCCAAGTTATGAATCTAATCAAAGGTACGAGTTTCTTGGAGATACAATTTTAGACTTCGATTTAACTAACTATTTATTCACTAAATATCCAAGTTTAGATGAAGGTAGTCTCACGAAAATTAGATCTAGTGCTGTAAATCAATCTGCCCTTGTTGAGTTAGGACATAAAATTAAAATCGGAAATTTTCTCTATCTAAGTAATGCAGAAGATGCAACAGGTGGAAGGATGAAAGACTCAATAATTGAAGATGCTGTAGAAGCTCTGATTGCAGCACTGTATTTTGATGGAGGCCTTGATATTGTAAATAAATTTGTGTCTCAGTTTATATATCCAAATATTAAAGAGTTATCTGAAGATCCTGGGTCTAAAGATTATAAGACTAGGCTTCAGGAATATTATGCAAAAAAAGGTAGAAAAGTTGTCTATGACGATATTTCCACAGGCCCTGATCACAACAAAGAATTTGTCTCTGAAGTTTTATTAGATGATGACATTATCGGAATGGGTAGGGGTAAGTCGAAAAAAAGCGCACAACAACATGCAGCAAAGCAAGCTTTGAGTAAAGTTAGCTAACGCCAGAAACCATTGTTATAATTTACAACTATGGATAGCTTTAAAATTATCTTATCGCGTAATGGCATTGATGAATCTTTTCACAATATTGAATTAGTAGATAATAAATCCAATAAAGGATTTGATTACTTTCCTCGATCAGCTATTAAACCTTTTCAGTTATTACCTCTTGTTGCTGAGATTAAGAAAAGAGAATTAGAAATTGATTACTCTGAAATTGCAATCTTTTGTGCATCTCATTCTGGAGAGTTAATTCACACTGATAAAGTAGAACAAACTGCCAAGAAATATTCACTGAATTACGAAGATATATTTTGCGAAAGACAAATACCTTTTAATGCGGACTCTTATAAAAATTTAGTAGAAAACAAAAATCCTTTTACAAAATTACATAACAACTGTTCAGGAAAGCATATTGGGATGTTACTTTTATGTCAGTTATTAGATTTTGACATAAATGGATATGAAAATTTGCAACACCCCCTACAACAAATTATAAATAAATTTTATGAAGAATTATTTGAATTAGACAATATTTTTTACGGTGTTGATGGATGTGGTCTTCCTGCGCCCTATTTAAATTCTTTAAATTTTATTAATAGTGTATCTAAATTAAATGAATGGGATGCTTATCGAGATTCCTGGATGGATGTTTTTAACTCTTTTATTGCCTTCCCAAAACTTACTGCTGGTACTGGGAGAGTTGATACAATTCTGATGGAAAAATCTGATCAAGATCTATTAATAAAGGCTGGTGCTGAAGGTTCAATGTTTTTTACAGATCTTACAAACTCAACAGTTCTTAAGTGTGTTGATGGCTCTAAAAGAGGAGTTGAGGTTGCTTCAATGTACTATTCACTATCACAAGGCTTTATTGATGAATCTGTATATGAAGAGTTTACGTATGGTTTAACTCATAATAATCAAAATACTAAAGTTGCAGATATAAAAATAGTCTAAATACTCAAGATTTACTTATTCTTTACTATAATTGTACTAACAACAGGGTAAGAATGTATTTAAAATCGATAGTCGTGAATGGCTTTAAGTCATTCGCTGAAAAAGTTAGTATTGACCTTTCAAATAAGGTTAATGTCGTAGTAGGTCCAAACGGATCAGGTAAATCAAATGTAGTTGATGCAATTTCTTGGGTACTGGGTACTCAAAGTCCCGGTGCACTTAGAACAAATAAAATGGAAGATGTAATTTTTGCAGGTACTGAAAAACTAACAGAAAAAGGTTTTGCAGAAGTATATCTTAATTTCGTCGTCGATCCAGAGAAATTCAATGGGTCTGAAGAAATCTCGATAGGTAGAAAACTATATAGAGACGGCGCATCAGAATATTTTATGAATGGGTTGAATTGTAGATTACTGGATATCCAAGAATTCTTAAGTGATTTAGGTATTGGCAAACAACAACATACAATTATCTCTCAAGGACAAATTGCTGAAATATTAAATTCAAAACCCGAAGATCATAGAATTACAATTGAAGAAGCAGCAGGTATCCTTCCATTTAAATTAAAAAAAGATAAAGCATTAAGAAGAATTGAATCTGGTGATAAAGAAATCAAAAGAGCAAAAGATGTACTTCGTGAAATTAATAAACAACTTAAACCTTTGAAATTACAAGCTGAACAGGCCCAAACTCATGAAATGCTAACAGCATCACTTCTTGAAAATAAAACTAATTTGAATCTTTTGAAATACTCTATATTTTCGGAGAAAGAAAAAAATATTAGTAATGAACTTATCAATATTTCAGAGAAATTAGAAAACATTATAAAATCTTCTCAAAATGCTAAAGACCTTAAAAATAATCTTACTTCTGAATTAGGTCAAGGTGTGTCTGTTGGTTCACTATTTAAAGATTATTCAAACAAACTTACAACTAAATCAGAACAAATAAAATCAATTGCACAAATAGCTACTGAGAGATTAGACAATCTTGATAGAGAGACACTGCGTGAAGAGAAAAGGTTAACAGATTTACAAAACAGGGTACTTTCAAATACTTTAACTATTAATGATCTTTCTAATAAACTAATAACAAAAAAAGATACTCTCACAGATTTAAATAAAAATTTAGAAGAACTCAACAAGCAAATTAACGAGAATAATAAAAATCAGTCTGCATCCTTAGAAGTCAATGAAGCAATACTTGAGAAAGATCTTGATTATTTAAAGTCTATTGTTGGTAAGCTTGAAAATTCACTTTCAGTAAACGAGGAAAACTTTAGTAAATGGGAAAATGATAAAAATACCACAGAAGAAGTTTTAGGAGATTACTCACTTCAAATCTCAAAAAAAATATTCTTAAAACAATCTTTCACAAAAGTCCGAAAAACAGTCAAAACAATTGTGGATAGGGAACTTGATGCTTCAAAAATAAACTTAGAAAATTTAAAAGCTGAATATCAAAAAAATCTTGATATTTTAAACTCAAAGATTAATCAGCAAAACTCAATCTCAAATAATTCATCGTATAAAGAAGAACTCAAAAATCAAGAAGTAATCCTTCGTTCAAAACTTAATTCTTTAGAGGGCGATGTTACATCTCGATCAAATCAACTTGTTTCAGCAGCAGAACAAATAAAATTCCTCACCAATGAAAATTCTGAATTACAACTTACTATTGATGAAATACATTATGCCCCTAACACTGACTATAAGGAAGAATTACAAACTATCATTAGTAAATCATCATTATTAATTGAAACTCTTAATTCCTCAGCCTTATCGATGCTCTCTCAAGCGAATGTTTATGAAGAAAAGCATGGCAATAAAAATACTGAGATATCTGAATTAGAAAAAAAGATTGAAGCTTACAGCAAGTCCTATTTGTTGATTAACGATAAGAAGAGTGACTTATCAATTAAGAAAGCAGAATATTTATCTGAAAAGTCACACCACTATTCAACCCTTGTCAATATGTATGGATTAGAGCCTACAAATTTTGAATTATTTGATCAGTCTAGTTTCAACCAAAATGAACTTGAAAATCAAATTTTATCAATCGAAACTAGTCTTGACGACATAGGAGTTGTAAATTATTTAGCTAAAACAGATTATGAACAATTAAATTCCCGTCATATAGAAATTACTTCTTCTATCGACGATCTTACAAGTTCCAAAAAAGAACTACTAGTCCATATTAAAGAAATAGAAGATGAAATCGAATTTAGAATTGATTCATCATTCAATTCTATATCAGTTCACTTTGGAGAAATTTTTGAACAGTTATTTCCTGGTGGTAAAGGCTCTCTTGAGTTAACCAATAGGGATAATTTATTAGAAACAGGTATTGAAATTAATGTACAGCCTAAAGGTAAAAAGGTAAAAAAACTTAGCTTACTCTCAGGAGGCGAGAGATCATTAGCTGCAATTGCTTTTCTATTTGCAATTTTCAAATCATTTCCAAGCCCTTTTTATATCCTTGATGAAGTTGAAGCCGCCTTAGATGATGCCAACCTTCACAGAATGATAAATCTTTTAAATTATGTAAAAGATGACGCTCAATTTATTATCGTTACACACCAACAACAAACCATGCATGCTGGTGACGTATTGTATGGTGTTACTATGGAACCTGGCTCAGGCTCACGAATTTTTATAAAAACAAAATCTGAATTTGAAAACCTAATTGCAAATGAAACTAATAAAAATGAGTGAATTAGACGATAAATTAGCAAATTTAGCAGAAGAAACTGCAAAGTCTGCATATGCCCCATATTCAAACTTTAGAGTCGGAGCAGCCCTTATCACAGATAGTGGAAATATTTATACAGGTTGCAATATAGAAAATGCATCATACCCAGCAACTGTTTGCGCTGAAGATGTTGCTGTTTTTAAAGCTATATCTGAAGGTGAAAATAAAATCAATATACTCGCTGTTGCTTGTATTGATTCGGATGAACAACCAATTTTTCCTTGTGGTGTATCAAGACAAAGAATGTCGGAATTTGGCACAGAAGAAGTTATTGTTGTCCATAAGGGTAATTATAAAAAGTATAAATTTGAAGATGTACTTCCTTTTGATAATAAAATCAAATTTTCAGATTAAAGATTCTCTATAAGCTTAGGAATGATATTTAAAGTATCTCCTACAATACCCAAATCAGCAATTTGAAATATAGGTGCTTCCTCATCTTTATTAATAGCGATAATATATTTTGAATCCTTCATTCCAACTTGATGCTGCGTAGCTCCGGAGATTCCACAAGCAATATATACGTCAGGTTTAACTGTTTTACCTGTTTGTCCGACTTGTTGTGAATATGGCATCCAACCTGCATCAACAATAGCTCTAGTCCCACCTATGGCAGCATTAAGTTTTAAAGCAAGTTCATTGATGTATTTTAAATTATCGACGTCAACCATACCCCTACCAGCTGAAATAACTATTTTAGAGTCATCTAATTGAGGACCAGTTTTTTCTTCAACAAAAACGTCATAAACGGAAGTTGTTAATTCGTTACTCTCAATATTTATAGATTCATAATTTTCATTTAGTAATATTTCTGCAGGTTCAAATGACTTTGGTCTTATAATTAATAATTTGTAATCAGATGTAACCTTAGTTATATATTCGCTTTCCCCACCGTCAATTGAATTTGTAGTCATTACATCATCACCAGATAAAGTAAAATTAACCACATTTGATACTGGACTTGAGTTTAAATCAACAGATAAGAAACCTGTTATATCCCTTCCAATATACGTAGAAGAAGCCAAGATCATATTTATAGAATTTTCTTTTATAATTTTATTTATATTGTCTGCAACAGATGACAATGTAAGCTCTTCAGAGTTAATTTTGAGATAAGTCGCGTTAAATGTGTCTCCTCCAATCTTTGGATTATCTTCACTACCAATAACAACTAAATGAAAATCTAATCCTTCAGATTGAAGTTTTCCTGCAATTTCTAGAGTTCCTTGAGATAAGGTACCCTTACTTGTTTCTCCAATTATTAAAGATTTCATATCGCTTTTATTTCTTTTAGTTTCTCAATTATTAAATTAAAAGAGTTACCTTCATCTATATGTTTCTCGCCAGACTTATCACTTGATATTGAATTTATTTCAACGAATTCTTGATTTTGTATCGCTGTTAATTCAATTGATGAGATAGAAATTACCTCTACGGGTTTAGATTTAGCAGCCATAATATCCTTAAAATTTGGATATCTTGGTTCAACACCACTTGCTGTTACAGATATTACACACTTGTCTGGCATAGTAACTTTCTCTGATCCAGTTATAGTTTGCCTAGTTAGAATTGTATCGTCATTGATTTCTATGCCTTTCACATAAGATATACACGGTAAATTCAAATATCTTGAAACTTGCTGTGGAACAACACCTGAGTATCCATCAGAGGATTCAGTTCCGAATATTATAATATCAGCCTCGGCAGATTTTGCCATACTACTAAGTACATTTGACGTCATTAAAGAATTTGCATTTACTAAAGAGTCATCTTCTATTACAAGTGCTTTATCTGCACCCATTTGAAGGGCTTGTTGAATACCTTTTTGTGTCCCCAGCTTCCCCATTGATAAAACAATTACTTCAGCATCGAATTTTTCCTTAAGTTGAAGCGCGACCTCAATACCATATCTGTCTGTATCATCTAATACTTGTTCTTCAGGTCTTGAAATGGCACCACCTTCATAGGAGACAGCTATTGCTGGATCAGGTATTTGTTTTGCGCAAACTGCGATTTTCATATTTTTTATTCTAATAATAAAAAACTTTATAGATGAATTATTTACAGTTATTTATTTTTTATATCATTAAAAAAAGATGTACCATCTTTAAAAATATCAGGGATCTCAAAATAATCACATATTGTAGATGCTATATCTGCAAATGAATTTCTGTCGCCAACATAGTTACCTTTAATGCCATTTTTGAAAGCAACCAAGGGTACATATTCTCTAGAATGATCGGTTTTTCCATCTGTAGGATCTGTTCCATGATCACCTGTAATAATAAGTAAATCATCTTTATCTAAATTTAGAAGAATATTATTTAGGCCCTTGTCTATTATTTTTAAACCTTCATAGTATCCAATTGGATCTTCTCTGTGTCCATATACCATATCTAGGTCTACTAGATTAATAAAGTATAAATCGTGTTGTGATTCTTGGATTAGAGATTCTAGCCTTGTTAATCCATCTAAATCCCCTTCAGTATGTATGGAGTCATCTAAGAATTCTTCTCCGAACAAATCACTAATTTTGCCAACACCAAAGTTTCTATAACCATTAGCTTTTAGATGACTAAGAATGGTTTCTCCTGGGGGAGAGATACCAAAATCTTTCCTATCATACGTTCTAATGAAACTACCTAACTCACCCTTAAAAGGTCTTGCTATAACCCTTCCAATATTGAATTTGTTACAAACTTCCCTAGCTATTTCTGAAACTTTGTATAAACCCTCTAAATTAAGAACATCTTCATGAGCAGCGATTTGAAATACTGAATCACCTGAAGTGTATAAAATTAAAGAACCAGTTTCAAGGTGTTCTCCTCCTAAAGTATTAATTATCTCTGTTCCAGATGCGTGAAAATTGCCAATAAAATGATGTCCAGATTTACTTTCTACTTCGAAAATTAGTTCATCAGGAAATCCATTTGGAAATACCCCAAAAGCTTTATTTGTGACAAGTCCTGCAATTTCCCAATGTCCAGTTGTTGAGTCATTACCAAGAGATTTTTCAGCTAGACGACCAACAACATTCTGAAGTACATCCTCATCTAGCCCATTAATATTTGTCATTTTTCCAAAACCAAGTTTATTAAATGTCGGAAGATTTAACGGTCCAACTTCTTTAGATACGTTACCAAATGTATTTGCATTAATATCTCCATACTCATCAGCATCAGGAGCAGCTCCTACACCAAGTGAGTCTATAACGAGTAAAATACATTTTTTAGTCATTGTATTTATATTGTTCCGAAAAGTCGATCTCCCATATCTCCTAATCCAGGAACTATGTAATAATTTTCATTTAATTTTTCATCAATTGAAGCTGTCAGTAGGGTTATATCTGGATGTTTTTCAGAAATGAATTTAATTCCCTCCGGTGATGAAATGACAGTAAGAGCATATATTTTGTTCGGGTTATATTTTTTAACTGTATCAATCGCAAAAGATAAAGACCCACCAGTTGCAAGCATAGGTTCTAATATAAAAACATCTTTGTCCTTAACTTCAGGAAGATTTTCATAATAATTTTCAGGTTTAGCAGTTTCTTCATTACGTTGTACTCCTATATATCCAAAGGTCATCCCTGGAATTAAATCTTTAGGACCATCAATCAGTCCCAGGCCTGCTCTTAAGACAGAGACCGCAACAGTGTTTGATGATAATTTATAACCTAAAGTTTCGACCAGGGGAGTTTGAATTTTTTCCTGATCAAGTTCGAGGTTTTTAGTAGCTTCAATAATTAATAAATAAGAAAGTTTAGAAGCAGCCGATCTAAATATTTCAAAAGAAGTATTTTTCTCTCTTAATAGAGTTAGATAATGTTTGGCTAATGGGTGCTCCAGTTCAATAATTTTCATTAAAGATAGAATAGTTAAATTTTATAATGATATCTACCTTTATTATTTTAATGATATATTATTAAATCTGACTGTTTAAGATTCAGTTAAAGTAAGATAGAATTTCGTAATTAATAAGGACAGAATTATGGCTGTAAAAATTAGATTAGCTCAAAGAGGTAAGAAAAAAACACGTACCTATAGGGTCGTTGTAGCTGATGCGAGATCACCTCGTGATGGTAAGTTCATCGAAGATCTAGGATTTTATAACCCTCATGATAATCCTTCAACAGTAGACATTAATGTTGAAAAGGCTGTGTCATGGCTTGATAAAGGAGCTCAACCATCTGAAAGAGCACAAAAACTTCTAGAAATCTCCGGTGCATGGGCACAGTGGAGATCTACTAAAGGTGAAGTTGTTTCAATTCCCAATGCACCTGAAGCAAAAGTAAAAAGTAGTTCAAAAGCTAACAATAAAAAGATTGAAGCAGAAGCATCAGTCGAAGATGAAAAATCTGAAAATCAAGAAGGAAGTGAAGAAGAATAATGTCGGAATCAGGAAATATTGTTAAGAACGTTGTCGAATACATTGTCACTCAGATTGTTGAGAATGAAGATGAAGTAAAAGTAGACGTAGCATCATTAACAGATGACAAAGTAGCTATTGAAGTAAGAACATCATCAAATGATATGGGAAGAGTTATTGGTAAAAGAGGTCGAGTTGCTAGAGCAATTAGAACTGTCGCACAAGCCGCTGCAGATGAAGAAGGCCTTGATTCATCAGTAGAATTTATTGACTAATAAAACACTATTCTTACTAGGTCAACTCGGAAAACCCCATGCACTGAATGGATATTTATATCTTAATCACGAAATTTATTTTAGAAATTTTGATCTTACAGGTTTAAATGTTGTTATAGATAGTTCAGAATTTAAAATTGAAAAGTTTAAAACTCATCTTAAAAATCGATATCTCGTTAAATTCCAAAAATTAGATTCAATATCATCTATAGAAAAGTTCAGAGGAAAAGATGTTTATGTATCCTTAACACAAATAGATAATTTCATTTCAGACAACCTTCCTTGGCCCGGTTTTTTTATTTCCTCAATTTTAAATGAAAAATACCATGTCAAAAACTTTTTTTATGCTGGTGAATTAATGTTTCTTACTATTTTTGCTACTGAAGAATATACAATTCCATTTAATTCAAACTTTTTTAAATATGAAAATGGCAATTTAGAGATTATTAACTTTGATCTATTCCAATAACCATGTTATCAAATCGTTACTTATTTCATCATTGAGTAAATTTTCCGGATGCCATTGAATACCTAATGCTTCCCATGTTGAAGTACTTTCTATTCCCTCTATAAGATTATCATCTGACATAGCATTAACCTTTAATTCATTACCAATAGTATTTATTACTTGATGGTGGATACTGTTAACATCAACAGTTAATTTGCTTGTTGCTTTACTTAATACCGTATTCTCAAATATATTTATCTTGTGTACATGTTTATATGCGAACTCATCTAATTGCATGTGGTCAATATCTGTATTTATATTTGTTTCAATATCCTGATGCAAAGTGCCACCTTTATAAACATTTAATAATTGATGACCCCTGCAGATACCGAGTGTTTTTATAGAGTTCTTTTCAGCTATTTCAAGAAGATTAAGTTCTGTATTGTCTCGTTCATCTGAAATTCTTTCACTTTTTTCATCTACTTCAGCATTGTATCTAATTGGATTTATGTCACCACCACCTGATATTATCAATCTATCAAAATTTGGATTACTGAAATGAATATTTAATGATTGGGGTGGTATGACTATAGCCTCTGCACCGTGTTTGTTACATAGTTCAATAAAGGCCATATTTAATACTGAACAAGGTATTTCTCCAGGAGCAAGACGAGCATTTTCAATACCTCCGGAAATGGCGATTAACTTAGTCATTTAACATAAAAATTGTTTGAACCTCTACACAGACATTTAGAGGCAGACTTGTTACACCAACTGCTGATCTTGTTGATTTCTCAGTAAAGAATTCTGATAATTTATCAGTAAAACCATTCAACACACCAGCGTGATCTGTAAAGGTCGGTTCAGAATTTACAAATCCTACTACATTAATCGGTGTTAATTTCGACAAATCATAATTAACATTTAGTGTTGAAAGAGTTAATTCAGCACATAATTCCGCAGCTTTATAAGCTGCATCGACAGAAACTTCGGATGGAACCTTACCCGTAATTTTAATATCTCCATTAATTGGTATATGTCCAGATGTATATATTAAGTTTCCAGCTTGTTTAATAGTTATATAATTTCCAACAGCTTGAGGTGGTTCTGGGAACGTCATCTATTTCTTAGTGCTTAATTTGTTAACTAAATCTACAACTCTGTTTGAGTAACCCCATTCATTGTCGTACCAACATACAACTTTAATATGATTTCCATCTAGTAATTGAGTTGATGAGGCATCGTAAATACTTGAGTGAGGATTGCGCAATATGTCCGTCGAGACTAGTGGTACGGAAGAATATTCTAATATTCCTTTTAAATCATTATTTGCTGCAAATTTTACAGCTTCGTTAATTTCTTCAATAGTCACTTGTGTGTTTAATTCAACCACTAAATCTATAACACTCCCATTCGGTACAGGTACCCTCATAGCCATACCATCAAGCTTTCCCTTTAATTCAGGTAAAACCATTCCTACAGCCTTCGCTGCACCCGTAGAAGTTGGGATGATATTTTGTGTAGCACTTCTTCCTCTTCTGAAATCTTTATGAGTAGTTTCTGCAAGTGCTTGATCATTTGTGTAAGCATGAATAGTTGTCATTAAACCTGATTTTATACCAAAGTTGTCATTTAGAACTTTTGCAATGGGAGCTAAGCAATTAGTTGTACAGGATGCATTAGAAATTAATTTCGAGTCATCAGTAATGTCTTCATCATTGACGCCTAGGACTACAGTTGCATCAATTTCATCTTTAGGAGGAACTGTTAAAACCACTCTTTGTGCTCCTGCATTGAGGTGCATTTCTAGTGATTTTCTATCAGAAAATATTCCTGTAGACTCAATAACAATATCTATATCCATCTCTTTCCAGGGAAGATCAGCAGGATTAGCTACCGATACTAATTTTATTTCCCTATCGTCAATTTTAAGAATATTTCCATCCAGTTTCACATTGTTGTCTAATACACCCATAACTGAATCGTGTTTTAGTAAATAAGCAAGGTTTTCGTAATTACCAAGGTCATTTATAGCAATTACATTTAGGTCAGAACTGCTTTCTATTATGATTCGAAGAATTGATCTGCCTATTCTCCCAAATCCATTTATTGCAATATTACTCATCTACACTCTTTTCTGAAAGTTTGTTTATTGTATCAATAATGCGAGCGCTATAACCCCAGCCATTGTCGAACCAGATTAATAGTTTTATTTTGTTATTATCAATTCCCATGGTTGCTAACCCATCAATAATTCCCGAATGAGAATTACCAACTACATCAGAAGACACTATGGGATCAAAGGTAATATCAAGAACTTTATTATATGGTAGGTTTTTTGTAGCTTGGATAATCGAATTATTAATCTCATCAACTGTTGCTTCTTTTGTTATATCAATTGTTAAATCTACAGTACTTCCATCAGGAACTGGCACTGTCATTGAAGATGAAGCAATTTTATCCTTCATGAACGGTAGTACGGTTTCAATTACACTAGATGATTTTGTAATTCCAGGGATTATATTTTCACCAGCAGCTCTATTTAACCTAAAACCTTCACCAGCTACATCAGCTAATCTATTTGAATTGGAATATCCATGAACAGTTGTTAAAAATGCTCTTTTTACTCCGAAATCTTCATTAAGTATCTTTATTAAGGGTGCAACTGCATTCGCAGTATTAGAACCAAGAGATATGATACTGTTTGAAAAATCAACTTTAGAATCATTTGCACCTGGGACGTAGATTTGTATATTACTTCCAACTTGAGGAGTACTCGCTATTAAAACTTTTTTTGCTCCATTCTTAACATGTTTCTCAACTTCGTTAATGTCTTGCTGTCTACCAGTTGAAATAATTAAAATATCTGTATCCAATTCACTCCAGGAAGATTCAGAGGCATCTTTCCAACTGTTAAAAATTATATTTTTACCATTAATTTTGAATCCATTATCTGTAACTTCTATATCCGCATCAAGTTTTCCATATATTGTGTCATATTTAAGCAGATACAAAAGATTTTCTTTATCTGCAATATCAGATATAGATACTATGTTTATCAATTCATTATTCAATGTTTGTCTTAATAGGTCTCGACCTATTCTTCCAAATCCGAAAATTGAAATATTCATATTATCCTCTTATATTCAAAACACAATGATAAAGGATTGACTAAGTAAATTGTTCAAATAATATTAATTATTTGTTAACTCTAAAATATGTATTGTGAATAACAAAAAATTTATAAATGAATCATTATTTGGCAGTCGTACAACCCATGACTTGACATCCCAAGCTTTTGAAATCAAAAAAAACAATTTTGGTAGTAACATAACTTATAGTCCAAAAGTATTTATACCCCTTACAACATTATGTCAAGACTCTTGTGCATATTGTACATTCGTAAAATCACCTAATGAAGGTGGAACATATTTGAATATGCAAGAAGTTGAATCTATTGCATTAGTAGGCGAAGCTTCAGGTTGCTTTGAAGCTTTATTTACACTTGGAGATAAACCAGAACTTAAATGGAAATTTGCCCTACAAGAACTGAATAATTTTGGTTATTCCTCTACTCATGAATATCTAACAGCAAATATGAAAAATATTCATGAAAATTATAATATCTTCCCTCATGCAAATCCCGGGTTAATGACTTCTGATGAAATTAGTGAATATAGGAAATATTCTCCATCAGGAGGATTAATGTTAGAAAGCTTTTCTCCACAATTATTAGAACAGGGTAGAGCTCACTACAAGGCAAAAACAAAAAGAATTGAATTAAGAATTGAGACGTTAAATCAAGCAGAAATTTTTAGGTATCCCATGACAACAGGATTATTGATTGGCATTACAGAAACAAAGGAAGAATTGATAAATGACATTATCGAATTAGTAAAAATATGTAAAGCAAATTCATCAATTCAGGAAATAATTTTGCAAAATTTTAGAGCAAAAATGAATACTCTTATGAGAAATAATGCTGAAGTCACAAATGACCTATTCTTACGAATTATTGCTACAGTTCGAATACTTCTTCCAAATCATATATCCCTTCAGGTACCCCCGAATCTTTTATCTGATGTCGCTATGTACTTAACTAGTGGTATCAATGATTTTGGGGGGATTTCACCAAAAACTATTGATTGGGTCAATCCTGATCATCTGTGGCCAGACATAAAAAACTTAGAAGAGTCAGTATTAAATACAGGACAATCCTTAAAGAAAAGACTTCCTGTGTATCCAAACTTTATAAATAATGAATGGTTAAGTCCACTAGTTTTTGAAAAAGTTAGTAATGTAATTGATAGTGATGGATACCCTAGAAATGAATAACATTAAAAATATTTCTTATTTAAGAATTCGCCCTTGTGATAGTGATAATGAAATTTACCTTAGTTCTAGATTAAAAGAAGGTACTTCATCATTTACAGTAAAGCCAGATTTGCCCATAAATTATGAAACATTATTAATAAATGGATTCCAAACTATATCTACAGATTTAACGGAAAAGTCTTCTGTATGGTTTGTTACTGACGATGATATTGATATTACAATAACACATAGCTCTAAACGGTTAATTTATAGATATAAAAATAATAAAGAGAATGCTTTAGAAGTTATATCAAGATATAAGCCCTCTGTAATTCTTATTGAAAATCTAGAGGATATTGATTTTTTAACCAATCTCCACGGAGTTAATAAATTTATTATTTCTATGTATGTTAATTCAATTGAAGATGCCATAGAGGCAGTTGAAAGTGGGGTTGATGATCTTTTCCTGAGAGACTGGAGTAAAGATCAAATTTTAGAATTACAAACAACAATGGTCTACCCAATTTATGAAAGAACTTTATTATCACCAGCCTTCTCTGTAAATCAGGCTCGAAGTGTATTGGATAAATTAGAGTTTACAAACTTTTTACAAACTAGAAATGTACGTGGATACAAAAGAGAACATACTGATTGGTTTCCTGGCAGCGGTAAAGATATACCTAATTTATTCAATTTTACATCTGAATCATTATCAGATTACAAAACTCATAATTTTGATAAAATTTTAGATAACTTTTCTAAAACTCAGAATATTTCAGAGCAAGATCTCTTGGAACTTTTTAAAACGTCTGGAAAATATATCAACCAAGTAGCCGAATTAGCAGGTGAATTAACTAAGAAAATACACGGAAATAGGGTAACTTTTGTAAAGAATCGTAATATTAACTATACAAACCAATGTTATTACAAATGTGGATTCTGTGGTTTTTCTAAAGGACCAAGAAGCCTAGATCTCAAAGAGAAACCTTATATCTTGACACCTGAAGAAGTTGTTCAAAGAACAATTGAAGCACACGATATTGGAGCATCAGAAGTATGTCTTCAAGGTGGAATACACCCAAGCTATACAGGAGATTTTTATTTGGACTTAGTTAAAAAAATTAAAAAAGTTCTGCCTGATATGCATATTCATGGATTTACACCTTTAGAAATATGGCAAGGTGCAAGTACTGTAAATAAATCAGTTGAAGTTTATCTCACGGAATTAAAAGAAGCGGGGTTAGGGACTTTACCAGGCACAGCGGCCGAAATATTAGACGACAGAATAAGAAAATATTTATGCGATGATAAGATAACTTCTTCCCAATGGGCTTATGTTATGGAAATTGCACATTCTATAGGTATTAAGTCAACTGCCACAATTATGTTTGGTCATATTGACGACCTAGACTCCTGGGTCAATCATTTTAAATTGATAAAAGACATTCAAATTAAAACCGGAGGTTTTACAGAGGTTGTGCCATTACCTTTTGTTCATATGGGTTCTCCCATTTTTCTTCAAGGAAAAAGTATGCCGGGTCCTACTTGGGATGAAATTGTATTAATGCATGCATTAGCAAGGATATACTTTTTTAACACCATAGACAATATCCAAGCAAGTTGGGTAAAACTTGGTCACGACGGAGCTAAAGTGCTTTTAAGGTCAGGAGTTAATGACTTAGGCGGCACACTTATAAATGAAAATATAAGTCGTGCATCAGGAGCAGATCATGGCCAAGAAACAACTGACACAGAATTTATACATCTAATTAAAAGTGCACAAAAAACTCCATACTTAAGAAATACTTTGTATACATCTTTTAAAAATCTTGAAGATGTAAGTGTTGAAAATGTTATCAAAATATAATGTAATAACCTTATTTCCAAATCTAATCGAAGAGTGGTTAGCTACTGGAATAATTTCGAAGGCCTATAAAAACAATCTCTACGAAATCTCAATTACAAATTTGCGTGATTATGGATTAGGAGAATATAAACAAGTAGATGATGCTCCCTATGGAGGAGGTCCTGGGATGGTTTTAATGGCTGAACCGTTGGATAATGCCATAACCTCTAATAAGTCTGACATAAATGTATTTCTTACACCTTCTGGAAATCAATTAGATGAAAGTTTAATATCAGAATTGCATACACATGAGTCGGCAAATTTGATATGCGGAAGATATGAAGGATTTGATCAGCGAATTATAGATTTACATTCTGATTACCAAATTTCGATTGGAAAAACTGTAGTTTCTGGTGGAGAGATTCCTGCATTATTCACACTTGAAGCACTCATAAGAAAAATTCCTGGAGCATTAGGAAATTCTGAGTCGTTACTTACAGAATCATTTACAGATGGTAAATATGATCACCCTGTATATACGCGTCCTGAAAAATATAAAGAATTATCTGTACCTTCTGTGCTACTTTCAGGAAACCATCAAAAAATAATTGACTGGAAAAAGAATAATTTAAAAGACATATAATCCAAAATTACTTATATAATCTTCACTTGGAGAAGATATGAACTTAATTGAAGAAATAGAAAAGTCAAAATTAAAAGAAGAGCTACCTTCTTACAAAGCTGGTGATTCCGTTAAGGTTAATGTTAAGGTATCAGAAGGTAATCGCGAGAGAATCCAAACATTTGAAGGTGTTATCATTGCTACAAATGGTGTTGCTCTTAATAAAAGCATTACTGTCCGTAAATTGTCTTTTGGTGTTGGAGTTGAAAGAATATTTCCTGTCCACGCTCCTATTGTTGACTCAATTGAAGTCACAAGAAAAGGTAAAGTACGTAGATCAAAACTTTATTACCTAAGAGATAGAGTTGGAAAATCAGCAAAAATTAAAGAAGATCGTTCTTAATATATATTATTATTAGTACATTATAAAAATTCTAAAAAACTTAGTAACTATTATTTTCGCTATTTTGATTGCTTCAGTAATCAGAATATTCTTGGTCCAAGTATATATAATTCCATCTGAGTCGATGACTCCCACGCTTAATGTTTCCGATAGGGTACTAGTCCTTAAAGATGATATTTCCAACATCAATTATGGTATTGGAGATATTATTGTTTTCTACCACCCAGATACCTATGTAGAGATCTCTCCAACTTACAAATTAGTTGAATCACTAAAAATATGGAATTATTTTGATACTCCGTCGCAAACGGTCTATATAAAAAGAATAATTGGATTACCTGGAGATTTAATAAAAATCGATACTCTTGGAAATATTTACAGAAATAATGAGTTATCAATATTTAAGGGGATATTAAATGAAACATTTTCCAATCAAGAAAAATTTAATGTACCAAATGGTTCATACTTTTTATTAGGTGATAACAGAAGTAATAGTCAAGACTCTAGAGTCTTTGGGTATGTACCCGTCGACAATCTAATTGGTAAAGCTGTTTATGTGGTCTACCCATATGAAAATATCCAAAAATTAGATAATGATTG
>TARA_B110001450_G_scaffold62108_1_pt1 | contig 20900 bp, 17 predicted proteins | sample TARA_B110001450 | Tara Oceans TARA_B110001450 (sample SAMEA4396538) | marine metagenome | biome: Polar Biome; feature: [SRF] surface water layer (ENVO:00010504); material: water (ENVO:00002006), including particulate matter (ENVO:01000060) such as... | depth 5 m | reverse complement strand
TGGCAGGACTATGTCAGGTTACTGCAAAACTATTCAGGTCGCCCGACTCCAGTGACGCATCTGGAAAATCTTTCCAGGCAACTGGGTGGTGCGCAGATTTATGTAAAACGCGACGATCTGAATCACACAGGCTCCCACAAGATTAATAATGTCATGGGTCAGGGCCTACTGTGTGAGCGCCTAGGTAAGCGCAAGGTGATAGCTGAGACGGGTGCCGGACAGCACGGGTTTGCCACGGCAACAATGGCCGCGCGCTTTGGTTTTGACTGTAAAATCTATATGGGTGCCGTCGACGTCGCGCGGCAACGCCCCAATGTTTTCTGGATGGAAAACCTCGGGGCAGAGGTTATCGCCGTGCAGGATGGCCAGAAGACGCTCAAAGACGCTATTAATGAATGTATGCGTGACTGGGTGACCAATATGGAAGATACCCATTATATTTTGGGTACCGCCTGTGGCCCGCATCCTTTTCCTGAAATGGTTAGCTGGTTCCAATCGATTATCGGCCTTGAAGCGCGGGAACAGATGTTGACGCAGACCGGAAGATTACCTGATCGTGTCTATGCCTGTGTCGGTGGTGGCTCTAATGCTATGGGGATTTTTCAGGGTTTTTTCGATGATGATGTCGAATTGATAGGTGTCGAAGCTGGCGGTCTGGGTGTCGGTACCTACATGCATGGTGCTCGCCTGGCCTATGACGATGCCTCAGTAGGTGTGGCTCAGGGTTATAAAACGTATTTCTTGCAAAACGATGACGGCAATATGAATGAGACTCATTCGGTTGCCGCTGGCCTCGATTATATTGGTATTAACCCCATTTTTAGCCACCTCTGGGAACAGGGCAAAGTACGTTTTGAGGCGGCAACCGATGAGGAGGTCAAGGAGACGTTAAAGTTGACTATGCGTACCGAAGGGTTAATCCCTGCGCTAGAAAGTACCCACGCCTTTGTAACGGCGCTTAAAGAGGCTCCAACTATGGCTAAAGATGAAATTATTTTGATTAATCAGTCTGGGCGAGGGGATAAAGATATCTTTACCATTGCTGATGCTCTGGATGATGCCAAATGGAAGTCTTTTGTTGAAGGTAAGTCGGATCAATACCGTGCGGAGAGAGGCTAATGGGTCTGCAGCATTTTATTGCCGAGCGCAAAAAAGATAAAGATCTGTTGGTAATGGCCCATGTGGTCTGTGGCTACCCCTCCTTTGAGGCTAATATGCAAGCGTTAGAGATAATGGCTGCAGCTGGTGTTGATCTGGTGGAATTACAGTTTCCCTTCTCTGAACCTAGTGCCGATGGTCCCCTGTTTGCCCATGCCAACGAACAGTCGTTAAAATCGGGCACCACGGTAGACCAGTGTTTTGCATTTATGCGCGAGGTCAGTGCCCGGTTTCCGTTTAAAGTATTGATGATGGGTTACTACAACACCGCTTTTAAAATGGGCGAAGAGCGCTTTGTACAGCGTCTCAAGGACGCAGGCGGTGTCGGTTACATTTTGCCTGATTTGCCGGTGGAGGAATCCGCTAACCTGCATCAGTTGTCTGAGAAAGCGGGTATTGAGCCGATTATTCTCATGACCCCAACGAGCAGTGATAAGCGTCTGGCGCAACTGGGGGCCCTGAGTCGTGGCATGGTTTATGTGGTCGCGCGAAAAGGCGTGACAGGGTCCAAAACCAAAATGGGTGACGACGTCTTGGCGCTGATTGAGCGCTGTAGGAAGCATACCGATATGCCGATCGGTGTCGGCTTTGGTATCAGTGGCAAGCAGGATGTGGACTTTCTAAGGGGTTCCGCTGATCTGGCAATCGTTGGCACTGCGGCCCTTAAAACCTGGCAAGAGTCAGGCGCTCCCGGTTTAAAAAAGTTCTTTGCTGAATTAATGGCTTAAGGCTTAAGGTCTTTTACCACAGAGAAGCGCCAATCATTAATGACCTGCGACCGAACCAGCGCTAAATCGGGAACGGTACCCAAAATCGCATTGTCGATACAGACTAGATGGGCCCCATGACGAGAAGTTATGGGGCCAGCCCAACAGGGTAGGTTGCCACCTTTTACCATTTCAAACAGTTTGTCGGCAAAACCATTGCCAAATAAGCGATCAATTTTACTGGAATTTACTGAAAAATAGCGCGGCGCTAATGCGGTTTCATCACCCTCTTTTACCTCCAAGGCCAGCGCCTTCTTAGCCACTAAATCTGCCTGACCTCCATGTCTGGCCGTTGTGTAGACAACGTGCTGAAAGCTAAAACGTGACGAGTCACGGTAACTGGGTCCATGCTTTTTGTAATAGGCCTCTAGTTCAGCCTCAGTCGGTACCCTGAGAGTAGTGACATGCTTGGTTAGTCCTGACAATTTGGCGGCCATGGCCTCACTGTCAACTACCTGATAGATATCTGCTCCCATACCCTCTGACGATGGCGCTTCCACCCCGAATAGATCAGCTTCAATCCGCTGTTCCAGAACGCTGATATCTGGAAGGTTTTTGCGGTTGGCATCCCAGTCCGTATCACTTGGTGCATCCCTCTGCATGAACAGGCTATAAAGTCCCGACCCCAACAGGGCTAACAGCAGGGTACTTGTGAGAATCAGAAATCGGACAGGACGTTGCGGCGAAGGACTCATAGTGGATAGCTCATTACTGTTTAAATATTTTAATCCAGTCCCCAGCCTTGGGCTCACCGCTGGGATAGTGGCCGTTAATTATACGCAGATCTTGCACGTCTACCGCATTGAGCTTAAGTGCTGGGCCCAGCTTGGCAAAGGTAGTGGCGCGGGTCGCTTTGACATAACGGACTGTCTTTGGCTTTTGGCCAGCAATTTCGCGGCTTGAAATAGGTCTAAAGGTGTTAATAGCGGCAACGAACTGCTGGTCTCTTTCGGCAAAGGTTTTTGGTTTTTCTGAAGGCTCTATAACGGCTGCGACGTCTTTATCCGAAACGAGATCTGTTTCGGCAGTGGCGTTTTGTTCTATGATTTCGCCGCTAAATAAGTATGCGTTAAGCTTGTAATAGATTACGGCGATACGGCTATCGGAGCGGTTCTCGCCGCCAGGTAAAATACCGCTGAACCCCTTAAGTCGAGCTGGCGCTATAGCTTTACCATCGCTCAGTTGAGATACCTTTAGATGGTTATACAGGTACTCCTCTGGGCTTTGACTCGTACGAGCAATGGGCTGCATAGTTAATACAGCGGTTTTATCTGCGGGCATACCACTGGCCATAAACGGACTGGGGTTGGCATTTTTGACCCAGTCTTTAGGGAAGTCAAAGCGCACCCTAAGACGCATATTCGAGAATCGCTCTGCCTTTTGTTCCTTGGCCAGAAAATTTTCGCCCCAGACTAAGCCGTCGGTTAATGCGCGGTAGCGACTGGCCCCATTGTCTCTTGTTCTCTTGGACTTCACAGCATTAGCTTTAGTGACTACCGTGCGCAGACGACTGTCGTTGCGCGGATGACTGGAAAAAATGCCGTGATAGGTCTGCTTGGATGCTCCCTTAGCTTTGGCTCGGTCCTTTTGCAGGGTTTCATAGTCTTTCATAATGGACAGCATGCTTAGCATTTCGGTGGGTGCATACCCTAGCTTGGCCATATACTCCGCGCCCGCTTCATCCGCTTCCAGTTCGTTGCGCCGACCGTGGCCACGAATGATTGAGTTGGCGTAGGCCATACTGGCCTCATAAACCTCGTTGCTGCCCGATAATACAGCGGCAATAGCTGAGAGCAGCTGGGCACCGGTTGCTTTGCCCTCCTGGCCGGTAACATGGTTTCGGGTAATGTGACCTACCTCGTGCGCCAGAACTGAAACCAGCTGGGCTTCATTGCTAACATAATTAAGCAGACCACGATTGACATAGATGTAGTTATCGCGGGTGGCAAAAGCATTCAAGTCAGGTGAGTCTAGCAACGTGAAGGTGAATTTTTCGCCGGCCATTTCGGACACTGCAATAATCTCCGCCCCGAGTTCCTTAATGTAGGCATCCAGCACTGGGTCATCATAAATGGCGGTACCTTCAAGTACCTCCTTGTAGATCTCGGCACCAGAAACTGCGCTCCAGGTATTTGGGGAAAGTACCAGTCCACCACCCCAAAAACAGCTGATGAGGAGGGCGGCAATTATCTGGCGAGGAATACAAGTCATGGTATTGGCCTAATTATTGGGTTGCCGGTGTAATAGAGAAAAAACTCTTGAGCTGGTTGCCTAGGCTAGAGCAGGCATCGTCTTTTACCGGGGATAAAAAGGGAATAGGGGCCACCGCACCAATCAGATATGACGTGCCCTCAGAATCGACGCGCACCCGCCCTTTTTCAGTGAGGTCTTGTAGGTCCCAGACAATGGCCTCGTAAACCGATAGCTTGTCCCACTTCGCAAAACCAAAACAGCCACCGCCGCCTGGGCCGACTGCACAGCTCATGGAACCATTGGAATCGAGCGTTTCTGTCGAACCATCTAGCCAGACCAGATAGCGTACCGCCCGTTTACTCACCTCGGCTTTGATACTGACGTCCTGCATTAAGCGTTTAAGGCGCGATAGACCCTTGGGTGCGGTGCGTGGTTCAAACCAGGGGTAGATCGCATCGATAAACTCTTGCTCGGGCAGTATCCCAATATCTGCGCCGCGCATTTTGTTGGCGACGCAGTCAACAAACTCACGGTCAGTTTCATAGTGCCCAGCATCTCTGCGCCCTAATATCACCACCTGCTCGGCAACATTTAACTCTATGGCCTCACCAGTAGGTCTATATTCATCAATGGTGGTGGTGGCGCTGCAGCTGGCTAAGAAGACGCCAAATAGCACTGGGATCAACTTGTCAGTAGGGCTCATGGTGACACCTCTGATTTGTCGGGTTGCTGAAGGCTAGCCTGTCTAGCCCGTTCTTGCTCCTCTAACACCCAGTTGTTGACTGAAGGAATACGATAAAAATCCAATATTAGTTTTGCGCCTGCATCGCGCAGCGCGCTGATTGCCGCCTGCTCAATAGCATCACTCTTTGAGGCCATGAAGGCATCCGGTGTTTTGCCGTAGGCGGGCATAAACCAACTGTCGATAGATTCGCCCGCTGTGGATTCAAGATCTAGGTTATATTTAATCCATACCTCGAAGACATTCTGGTAGTTTTCAGATGGCGTGGACACCTGTACTTCACGCACAGAGGGAATAATGACCATAGCATTATCGATGGTAATCTCTTCCCTGCTGCCGACAAACTCGAGGCGGCCAAATAAACCGGCAAAAGCATTGCGCAGCAGTCGCACCTGAGCTGCACCCATATCTATGACTGTTTTAGCATTGGGCTGCGCTATATAGGTGGCAAAGCTAGGTTCAAATACCACCGCGGCACTGAGCGGCTTTGGCTTTGCTAGGACCTTTGGAAAGTCGCCGGTTAACTGCACCGAGGCAGAGGAGCTGCAACCACCAAGGATGGATAAAACGAATAGCGCGGCGAATGATTTCATAGTTATCGTTAGCATAAGTTATCAGTCCTTTAGTTGAGGCTGTTTAAGCCGATAAAGGTTCCTCCATTGTTGTAACTAAGTTCGCGCATCAGTGCGGCAAATTTTATTGCTGATGCGCTGGGAGTCCCCCCTGGGGGGAAGTGCACTGGAAACCCGATCGCATGAATGCGTACTAGCCGTTTAGCGCCGCGGTTAGCTTTATTTAGTCGATCCACCGCCTTGACTACGCTGCGTATGGAGCGTCCCTGATAATCGTCCCCCAGAGTATAAATACTGATTTTTCGGCCTGGTTTGTAAAAGGCTTGAATAGCGGTGTTAATACCTTCTACTGGGCTAGAATTACTAAAGGGCGACCAGCTCGCTAATGTCTTGATAATTTTCTTACGCATGGCGGGGCTGTCAGGGATCCACTTGTTATTATAGCCGCTAAACATATACTGGCCCATATCATTGAGCACCTGTATCCCCTTGACCTCTGGATATATATCCAAAATATTGAGCATCTCTTTTTTGACTTTTTCCCAGGCCGCTACCTGCATACTACCAGATGTATCTATGACAAATATAATATAGTCACTGTCCGCAGGGATACCGCCAACCAGGTCATTTTGACGCTGGAAATCGGGCCCCAGCAGCCGTTCCATTTCTTCTGACAGCACCTGTAGTACCAGTTGGAGCTGTTGTTTTTCCCGGGACTGGGACTGAGATAGCTGACTGGACTGCTTCGAGACGCTGGCGAGTTTTGCTTTGAGTCGCGCAATGCGTTCAGTCAGTTCTGACAGTTGCTCTTGGCGCGACTTCAAACGCTCGTCAAGTACCACTGATTCACCACGTATTTCAAATAGTCGCTCCTGATACTCTTTTACCGACCCCATCAATTGGTTGTCGGCCTCCTCTAATGCTGAGGGGTCACCGACTCGAGCGATTATCAACAGTAATACAATAGCGCCAAAGCCGCAGCTAATAACATCAAGAAATGAGACGTTCGCCTCCTGTAACTCTCTGCGCTGCTTTCTCATGGCCAGTCTCTAGATGGCGCAATAAAGGCACCATTGGTGTCTAGCGCTGTCTGCCAGAACAACGCCGCAGCTTCAGGGTCTCCCTCCATGGGAAATAAAATAGTATTCAGCGGCACTCCCCGAGGGAACTCTTGCATTGCCGCCAGAAAGTGACTGCGTCGCTGGACGCCGCTAACCATGTATTTCTTCGGAGGATTTTTACCCTGTGTTGGCAGACCATCAGTGAGTAAAAAAACATTATCTGGTCGATCTTCAAAATCGGCAATGGCGCCAAAGCCATTGGTTAAACTGGTGCCCGACCCGGGCGAATACTGTCTAAGACCTGCAATGGCCTCTTCCATGACTAGCGAGTCTGCCGCATCAAGCCATTCTCCCTTTGAATCTATTAGAGCGGGCTCGGCACTGACATTAAAGATATAGATTTGAAAGCGGCTGCTCGCGGGAAGCTGCGCGACCAACCATTCTACCGTGCGCAATGTCCACTGCCATTTTGGCGACTGCTTTTTTTGTTCGTCATCCATATTGCGTCTACGCACGGCATTTACAACAGTGTCGGCAAGCATACTGGCGGAGCCATCAACCAAAATGAGGACCCGCTCACCGCCTAATTTGAGACCGGTAAGATATTGCCGATTGCCGTCACCAACAAACTCCCTCACTCTATCGCCGAATTCTATCTCCTCCATTTCGGCCGTTTCATCTTCAAGTTTTTCGACCTGAAGTCGCAGCTTATCCATCTCATTGGGATCGGACTGGATACTTTTTTCAGTTTCCTGTAGATCGGTGAGTACTCGATCAGAAAGACCCTGAGCCTTAACCAATTCTAAATCTATCTGTTCAAGACTGTTCAGTAGCAGAGTTTTTTCCGCATCGGCCTGACGGATATCCATCAGCAGCATATTGACTTCTGCAGACAGTCTCACATCAGGTGTTTGAATTTCGGTGGCATTGTGGCGCAGAATTAAAAACAGCAAAGTCACCGCGCCAAAGCCGCAGGCCATGATGTCCAAAAAGGACAAACTAAAGGCTACATTGCGGCGCTTCTTAGGCATTGCTAACCTCAATAAAACTCAGTTTATGTCCGGCTAATACCAATCTTTGTCCCGGCTCACAGGTCCGTGGTAGCTGCGTATCAATGGTGGCTGACTGATGGATTATCTGCAGTGACTGATCTTTAATGACTACCACTAGTGCGGCATTCTTATCAATACTGTTGGTCAGAATGAGCTCGCCGTCTTGCAGATTTATGCTGAGCGGCTTGTCGAGCGGCCAGGCCTGGTTTTGATACAGCAGGTGATTGGCGCAGCGAGGCTTTGGTTTGATATTATTCGATTTCCCACCCGCTTTTTCTAAACTGATTATTTTGTGCAAGGTTTCGCTACTAGCGATAATCTTTCGACGAGCGGTTAGGCAGTTATCAACACTACTGCTCTGTGACATGACTAAGGCGCCGGCAAACCTGGGCAGTATCGCCTGCAATAAACTGGCGCTATGAGCCAAGGTGATTTGCGCCTTGGGGTGTTTTTCAATAATGTCGTTAAGGCTCTCCAGACGCTGCTCAATAATCATGGCGACTTGTTTTCTATGCAATATCATAGGTAGATCACCGCGCGGCGATGGCAGGTTGATCGAAAGTTCGTTCTGCCATCCGAGCTGTTTTAACCAAGCGGGCAGCTGATCATAGATAGTTTGCTCGCCCTTTGAAGTATGCAGTGGGTCATATCGATAGTCATCAATAAGGCGATCACTAATATGTCGGGCGATACCGTTATAGAGATATAGGATTCCGAGATCTGGAATAATTTCTTGCTCACTGACGACCAGGTTGCCGTTGATTTCGCTAATGAGACTCACCACAGACTGTTGCAGCTGTATATCAAGCAAGAGGGTTTCCTTCTGAGCATACAAACCCATGGCGAGAGCGCTATCGATAACCGCATCCACCTGTACCGGAATAGCCTGAGCCAAACCTAGCAGCAGCGCTAGCTGCTCTTCATTAAAGCAGCCGGGAACCGCCAGAATTATATTGCTGGGGGAACCAACACTTTCGAGCATATGCTTGATTTGGGCATAGGCTATGTCGCCATGATGCCGCGCCCAGTTTTGTTTTCTTGGCAGAGGGAGCTGATTCAGTTGTCGCCAGTATTGATTGAAACTGTCTTGCGGGTTTTGCCATGCCATGGCCCAGGCTTTGTTGCCACTCTCAATACCCGAGGGAGTAACACGAGCAAAACCGGGCTCGATATGTGACCGACCCTCCTCCGTTTGAATCAGCAAAGCCTGATCGTTTAATTCCAAGATGGCGATAGTCATGATTTATTTCGCTTTTAAAAAGCGCAGCAAATTATTTTCGCAATAGGACTGAGAATCGAGTACTAGCCGTTCTTGCGAGAGCTGTAATTGATGCATAAAAAACATCACAACCATGCTGATTAACAGGGCAATAAACGTCGAGTTAAAAGCCACGCCGAGACTGCTGGTGACGCCAGCAATATCGCCAGCAATAGCTTCGTGAGCCTGGCCCAATGCCGCGCCAATACCGCGCACGGTGCCAATAAAGCCAATGGATGGAATAGCCCAAGTAATGTAACGCACCATGGACAGTTCTGAGTCGAGGCGATCATTTTCTGTGGCGCAGACACTGCTCACTGCTTCGGTGGCAAACTGCACACTTTCGGTAACCTGAAAGCGGGTAAGGGCGGTATTCAAGGCTCTAGGTAATAGATAGCTGCGTTCTTCATCCGCTAGTGATTGTAGTGGGCGTGCAAGCTGTGATGCATCATCAGGCAGTATTCTGGTGCCTTCAGTAATCGATATTAGCGGTTGATTTAGCATGCGTTGCTCGCGAATCGTGGTGCGGGTTTTGTAACCCATAATAGCTAGCGACCAAAACATCAGAATAAAGCAGGCTTCCTGTTCCAGATCTTTAATGACAATAAAAAATGAGCGTGGCACCTGATATTCTTCACCGGCTGCGACCATTTCCGCATGCTGGCGAATGGTGCTGTCAGCGTTGGGTCGGACCACGGTAACAAAAATAATGTGGACAATAATGATAGTCAGTAAGAGGGCGGTTAACTGGAAAAACATCTCGTTACTGGCACGGTTGGTTGAAGTGTTCATACTCTGATTCCTGTCTGTTGCTTGGTCGCTTTAAATATCTGAGGGCAGTGCTATTGGAAAATCCTCAGAGATTTCCTCGCTGGGTTTAAAATCAATATCGCTGACGGCTCCTACTTCGGGAATTGGCGCTATAGGTGCGGCGGGTGAAATTGTGGCTGGAGGTTTCATGCTAGCTGCAGGCTTTATAGCCGCTGTGGGCTCTATATCCTCAATCTGCTCTTGAGCAAAAAGTCCTAAGGGTATGACTAACAGGACTAACAATAAGGCTCTCATGGCTTGGCTCCTACGCTGTCAACATAACGAGCGATTCTAAAGCCTACATCCAGCCGTTTGTCTGTGCCGGCTTCACGATAACTGAGGCGCAATTCAGTACGCGAACCCAGCGCCCAGCTCGCACCGCGGATAACATGGGCAACACCGGTTATTGGTCCGGTGGGATCGACGCTGGGTTCACCGCGATTGGGACGCACGTCATAGAAGTCATTCACCCACTCCGAGACGTTGCCACTCATATTGTGAAGGCCTTTGCCATTAGGTTTAAAGCTACCCACGACTGCTGACGCGGGTGTCCGGTCATTATAGCTAGCGATAGTGAATGGAATGAGTCTTGAAGCACTCCGATCGGCATAATTATCAACGACATCGGTTGGTGGATAGAGGCCATTGACCCAGGGCAGGGTCTGACTGCTGCCGTCTGTGTTAACTCTTGCAGCCCAGGCCCATTCAGCCTCGGTGGGCAGGCGATAACCGTGAGCGTCCCAATTGAATCCATTGACCACACCATTTTCCATGCGGTAAAACAGCGGCAGACCCTCGCGGCGGCTCAACCAGTTGCAATACAGTGCGGCATCTTCCCAAGTAAGACCGGCAACAGGCTGCCGGTCTCTGTCCAATGTTTGGCCCTGCAGTGCCGAGGAGCTATGGCTTGATTTCCAGCTGCGATATTCGGCATTACTGATTTCACGTGTACCGAGATAAAAGGGTCTATCCAAGCTCACTCTGCGTTCCACTTCATTCGCACGACGGCCGGGCTGTCGTCGCGGTGCACCCATGGTAAAGCTCTGTCGCGGACGAAATAATGCAAGCGGTGAACCCACCGAGGACTGAATGGTTGGGGGCCGAGAAGCCCAGTAGGCTTCCTGCAATGTTAGCAGTTTGATACTCAGTGCCTGTTCATGTCCGGGCCTAGGTGTCACGGATAGAGATTTTGTCTGATAGCCTGATTTTTCAATACTGAGCCGATGGGGTTTTGCAGTTAGAGACAGGGTGCGATCACCTTCTCCCTGATAGCGATTATCGACCAAAACACGGGCCCCTTTGGGGCTAATAGTTAAGGCGATACTACCAATATTAGGTACTAAATCAACAGCTAATACGGTGGTTTTCTCCGGTTTTAATGTCGCTGCTGTCGTGGTTTTTAAATAGCCTTCCAAAAACAATGCCAGACGATGTTGCTTAAATGGGGCCATGGCCAGTGTCATTGGTGTGCTGCCAACAAATTCATTATTGACTGTGATACTCGCACCCGACGGCGCACTGCTCAACTGCAGCAGACCGTCGGCCACGATTAGCTTAATGGGCGGATGTGTGACACTGGTGCCCGCCTTGACTAAAATCTCCTGCTGGTAGGTCTTATAGCCCGCGAGGACCAGCTTTAACCGACTGCCCGTTTCTAAGACTTCAGTAGTTAGGGGTGTTTGACCGACAAGGCGGTCGTCAATATAGACCTGGGCCTTGGTGGGTTCAGAGGTTAACTGCATTGCGCCCCAGGCGGGTCGCAAACTAATATCCACTGACTGGGTTGTATCACGACCTTCGATAGCAATTTCTTGCTGTAATGGAAAATAGCGATACTTGCTAAAGACCATCTTACGGACGCCCGGACTAATAGCTTTTATGATCCCTGGAACGGTACCGATCGGCTGATCATCAATAGTGACCTGTATATCTTCCAAATCTGAGATAACGGCCAGATTGCCCGGTAATGGCAGCAACTGAACGCCGACATCTTGGCTAGCGGCATCGCCCACGGTGATCGATTCAATTAATGGGTAATAGCCGTCAGCGGTTGCAGTAATGTCATAGTCACCGCTTAGCAGCAGATAGTTGTCGCCGATGTTAAATGATAGACCACTAACAGAGATCTGAGTTTCGGAAGGGACTGTTTGAAAGACAACTGCGCGCGCGACGAACAGATACGCCATAATAATAATGCCGACACCGGCAAGTACTATTAGGCTGAGCATGCCGGAAGAAATGGGCAGGCTTCGTTTGCTGCCAGCGCCCGTCAAAGGTTTGAATTCGGCTGCTAAGATAGGCTGTTTTTGATCGTCGGGCATAGGTTTATAGTATCTACGTTAGTATTTAATTATCTCAATAATGTGGCTGTTTTCGTTAGTGACTGAGTAATTTTCACCTAGGCCTAAGGCTAAATCGCGTCGGTACAGCTTACCAGAATCGGTGCTGGCAATGGTTGGCCAGTGATAGTGAATTCAATTCTCACGTCTCTGAAACCAAGGCGCTTGCCTGCGGCCACATAACGGCCAGGCTTTAGCGTCACCGAAGTGCGCTCAAATGTGCCTAGTTTCTTAACACGAAACAGGGTGACATCGGTCAGGTTATCTGACTGCAGAACCACCTTGACGGCTGTTCTTGACTGTCGCAGGACGGTATCTAAATCGGTAATTTGGCCACTTAACAGGGGGCCTTGCGTGTTAATACTCATGGCGTCTTGCAGCAGTTTTTGGGCTTCGCGATAGACCCTAGATGAGGCCAATTTTAACGGGTCGGCGAGGATTCCATTGATTTTATTATCCAGGTTTTCTCGCACACTGACCGAGATGATTCTAATTTTAGCCTCAGTTAATGAGGGATCCGTGAGTAACAAAGACTGATAAATATCTAGAGCCGAAGACCAGAGTTCCTTTTTTTCATAGCCAATGGCCTCTTCCATTTTCAGGCTGACAGCAAGCTGTGACCGTCTTGTTCTAACCTGGGACAGCGCCTTTGCGACGGCGGGGTCACTATTGGAGAGACCTCCAGCACTGTTGAAGGCCTGATTCGCCGCGACAAACTTGTCCTGATCCAGCGCCTTGAATCCCGCACTCATATAGTCCCGAAAACGCTCTCCTATTATCGTCTTTTCAATAGAGTCCAGTGCGGCAGAGGCTTTGAGATGCTGACCATCTTGGTTTACGGCCTGCTGATAGGCGCTTCTGGCGGCCTCAAACTGTTTGCTGGCCAGTAGCCTGTCGCCAGCCTGAAGTCGCTCAATTACCTGCGGCAATAGGGCGGTCCGCTGTGCGATATTTTGCGTCTGCGGACTGTTGGGTGCAATAGTTACAGCCAACTGCGCGGCATCCTCGGCAATACTTAAGTCGGCTGGTGAGGCATTTTCAATCGCGTTTAGTCCATCCGTCAGGGCCTGAGCTAGGCGAGCCTGACCAAGCTGTTCGAGGTTTCTGAGTTGCCCTAGTGACTGCCTGTAGGTCTCTAAAGATGCACCGTAATTGCCCTGAATATACTGCTCGTCACCCAGTTCTATTAAGGCCATAGCTTGGCGATATTCGAAGTCTGCCCAGAGTTCGATACCCTGACTATTAAGGCGATCACGTACCGCAATAATAGTTGCCAGTACCGTTTGCGAGCTCTGCCGATACTGGGTTTTCTCTGCCGCTGTGGACGGGGTAACCAAGGTTTTTGCTGCACCTATGGTGGCCGACTCACTTGTGTCTGCTATCCAAGGTTTAGAGACTAAATTGGGTAATACTAGGAAGACTAACCCAGCCACAAGTAGCAGTATGCCTATGATAATTTTCCGCGTATTAGCCGGCTGTGGATGAGGTGGCACTGGATGCTTGTTCATAGGGCTTGGCTTAAAGCGCACCGCGCTCCTGCTTGTAGATCTTATCCATTAGTGCCTGCCACTGCTCATACTGTCCTTGAACCGTGCCTGTGAGCGTAACGGTGCGATCCTCGAGCTCTATCACCTGAGGTGCGATCTCGGCTTCTAGTGAGGAACCCATTTCAGCCACTGCTTCATTGTAGGTGGCGGCCTGCTGTTTTTTCTCGAGCCCGGATTTGAGGATAAAACCGCCCGTGGCTGCAGTGGCGGTACTGGCATCTCTGCCGATACGAGTGTTTGATTCAGTGCGACCATAGATGCCGGCTAAAATTGCACCAATACCCGCCACTATTCGCCGGTTTCCTTGCTGATCAAGCTGCCTCGCCTTGACCACTGACTCATAGGATGAGCGTCTAAAATCTTGGTAGGCTAGATGCATTTGTTGAGAGAAGCCGTCGTAGTAATCTTGCATGGTATCTATGTACAGATAGTCGCGGTCCCGAATTTTGCGCACCCGTTGCAAAATCTTGTCGTTCTCAGCCGGCAGTCGTTCAATGGTTAGGGTGCCGTCTCGTTTTTCGGCTATATACTCGTCGAAGGCCTCGGGTGAAAAGTGTTTGGCAAAGCGCAGTTCAGAGATGGTGCGCAACTCCAGCGCTTTTTCTTGGCTTAGTTTTTCGCGATATTTGAGAATATCATTAGCGATGCGCACAAACAGATTTCGAAAAGGATCAGCCAAGTTCTTTAGGCGACGGTCGTAGGCATACTTTCCGGTGGTTTGATTGTATTTTTTACTTATCCACTGCTTCCCTCGGCTATCTTTGACAGTAATTTGTAACTTCATAGTCTCGCCATCTGAGTGCAGAATCGTGCCGCTGATATAAACATCAGTAATAACGTCGTCGCTGGGTGTCACCCTTATCGCACCCCAAGCGCCGCTTTTTTCCATCACTTTAGCCAGCTGGTTAGAAAAATAAATAGCCTCGGCAAAACGGACCTCTGGAAATACCGTGTCATCTTCATCGGTTAGATCCAGCCCATCATTCAATGGCGTAATGCCGACATCTAATAAGGCGGCATCGGCAATTGGCGCGGAGGGTGTTTTCAGCGGTAAGGCTGTCGACGATGTCGCCTTATCGATTCCAGCGGTGGCAGTTTGAGGTGTCACAACACAGACCAGCAGTCCAAGCAGCACCGCGGCCAGACTGGGCGCGTTTAGTAACAGTGTATTGCGCGCACTGATTGATTCGGTCTTTTTCATCATCGTTGTTATCGAGCCTGTGCTATTGATTTTTGATTCGTCGATATTCATCCCAGAGTCTTTCGCGGAGAGCAGGGTCTGTTTCCCGCATCGCGGCATCACGGAGTTGGCGAAGGACAATACCGTCACCCTGACCATCATCTATATCCTCGGGGATGGGTATCACTGCTGCATCGGACTGCTGCCCATCACCCATTTCTCCACCTTGCGGGTTTGATTGGTCGGCTGCCCCTTCGGCACTATCGGCCGACTCAGGACTGTCTTGAGCGGCCTGCTCGGCCTCAGTATTGCCTGTATTAGGTATGCCGCTGTCAGCTTCCTCAAAGAGTGGCTCATCTGTGCCCACGGTAACACCGCTCGAGCCACTGGGACTCAGTATATCTATTTCGCTAGGGCCCTGTGAGGAACTGCCTCCGACGCTGTCATCGAAGCCTTCTAGGGAGGCGTCCAGTTCTGCGTCTAGCCCTTCGATGCTTTCACCATCTGAGCCATCGATACCACCGTCATCCTCGCCTTGGGGGCTGCCGCTTTCGCCTACTGAGTCTCCAGACGCTTCTGCCCCGCCTTCTGCCGGCTCGTTCCCTCCAGAACTGCTCGGTGATGAAGGGCTAGTTGATGGAGAGCCGCTGCTCGGAGCACCGCCACCGCTGGGCGGTGAGGGCATGCCGCCACTTGGCGACCCTGATTGACCTGAAGAACTCGCCGGTGAGGGCATTTGGCAAGCACTCAAACAAAAAAGCATGGCTAGGGCTGTGGCTCTAAGAGAAGATTTCATATTCATGATTTAGCCTTTTGGTGTCGGTTGATCATACAGCATGCGGTAGGGTGCTTCTTCGGCTAATCCATTAACCAGTTTCGGTCTAAAGCGCTTTGCGCGGGTGTCTCTGCGTATATCACGCAATGCCTCTTTGCTGAGACTCTCGGGCGGATTGGCTATCTCAATGTTGTTGGGGACTCCGTAGATGGATATGATCATTGCTAGTTCAAGTTGTGATTCTGTAGGCTGATCGCCGGCGGCCATTGGCGGGCTTTTAGTCATACTGAACTCTATCATCCTAGGCCGGCCAAATAGGTCCTCGCGGGTTTGCTGGGGATCCTCGGAGGTTTCCAGCACGTCAAGAGCAAGCTGATAGGCTGCAGTGGCTGGAGCTTTTTGACCAAACACTAAATACCAGTCACCAAGTTCAGCAATGGCAAGTGCTTGGTCAGTTTCAGTACTGTCGGGCTGCTGGATCACAGAAGCAATCACTTTTTCTAAGGCTAACTTGCCTCTGCGAAAGTGTAAATGCGAGGTGGTTGCTTTGCTGGGTCGACCCGAGGAACCCGACATAGAAATACTCAGACCTGACTCAGACGGCTCGCCGTGTTCCTTCAGGTGAACCGCAATAACATGTTGCAGGTAACCTAAGCGACGAAAGCGATCAGGGGCCTCTGGATCATCCAGTGACATATCCTTGTTCAGGATTTCATACATACGCTGGGCTATGCGCTCGGAAATTACCAAATTAGCGTAACCTCCCTTTGGCCTGCGATCATTGTAACTATCCATATACCAGTCTAGGATTTTGTCCAGCACCCCGAGCATGCGCACATCCACCTCGCCATAGTTTTTACTGTTGATGGTATAGACACGCTCCAATGCCTGCTGTGATTTATCCCAGTTACCAAGATAGCGCTCGGTATCGGCGATGGAAAATAAATAGGGCGACTGTGACAGGCTACTGAGGCCATAGTTGACTCGTTCAATCTGCATGCCCTTTTGAAAGGCTTTAAGAGCCTCGGTGTATTCCTCGCCGGCATAGAGAGAATTCCCTAAGCCTAGATACAGCTCTGAAAGCTCGGTTGCGTATGCGCCGAACTGACCTTCACTGTTGTCGATAGCTTCCATATAATCGGTGATCGAGTCAGACTCGACCAGCTGTTCAGTAAATGAGTCGGCGCCTGAAAATGAGCTAATCAAAGTTAACAGTAGTGACGCAGAAATTCTGACGCCACTGCGCCATCGGATCGGATGCAGTCGCGTTAAGTTTTGAAGGGTCATAACCAACTCCTAGATTATCTCTAATATATAGAGTAGTCCCTTTGCAGTGGGTTCCGTGCCAATTCATTGGCAACGCTCAAAAACGGCTATATATTAACGAAAGCCGCCTGCGGGGCTAAAAAAACCAATATTTTTGCCTGCATTACCTTTCATAGGCACGCATTCAACTTACTTTATACGATAAGTTGTTAGAATCGATCCAGTTTTAGTCGATTTAAAGAGAATAGCATGAGCAAACCATTACAAGGGTTAAGAGTTATCGAGTTAGGTCAGCTTTTGGCGGGACCATTTGCCGGTTGCATGCTTGGCTATTTTGGCGCCGAGGTCATCAAAGTTGAGCCTCCCGGGGGTGATCCTATTCGCAATTGGCGCGAAGTAAAAGACGGTACATCGCTTTGGTGGAGAAGTTTAGGGCGTAATAAAAAATGCATCTCTCTGGATTTAAAAACGGAGGCGGGTCGTGATCTAGTTCGCCAGTTGCTGAAATCTGCCGACATCGTGGTCGAAAACTTTCGACCGGGAGTGCTTGAACAATGGGGGCTTGATCCCGGCAGTTTGCGCGCTGACAACCCCAATCTAATCTATGCGCGAATTTCTGGCTATGGCCAGACAGGACCCTATTCCGAAAAGGCAGGATTTGCCTCAGCCTGCGAGGCGATTAGTGGCTTTCGGTTTGTCAATGGTTATCCAGGCGAAGCACCCGTGCGCCCGAATCTAAGCATTGGTGACACAGTTTCAGGCCTGCATGCGGTGATCGGTATTTTGATGGCGCTGCGCTCGAGAGATGAGGCCACCAAAGAGGGTAAGTCAGGTGGTCAGGTAGTCGACGTGGCGCTCTATGAATCGATGTTTAATCTGCTTGAAGCGGTCATTCCAGAGTACGATGGTGCCGGAGTGATACGTCAGCCATCGGGCACCACGGTGACCGGCATTGCGCCAACAAACACCTATAAATGCGCAGATGGTAAATTCTTGGTCATTGGCGGCAATGGCGATTCTATTTTTGCCCGTCTGATGACAGCGGTGGGTCGAGCTGATATGGCGACCGATGCTAAGTACGAGGCTAATGCGGATCGGGTTGTTCATGAGGCCGATTTGGACGAGGTTTTGGCGGGTTGGTGCGCCGGCTATCCATTAACTGAGGCCATGGCAATACTTGAGGAATTCCGTGTTCCCTGTGGGCCTGTCTACAGCGCTGCCGATATGGTGGAAGATGAGCATTTCAAATACCGAGAATTATTTGAGACGGTTGAAATTAATGGTGAACCACTTAAACTTCCCGCCATCATGCCTAAGTTGCAGGGTACCCCGGGCGGTACAGAGTGGCCGGGACCGGAGGTCGGTTCTCATACTGATGAGATCCTGCAGAGCCTGGGCCTAGATGAGGACTCTATTTCGCAACTTAAACTCAGCGGTATAGTGTCCGACACCTAATATAAAGCCAACTTAGGAATCCTATTATGACCATTGCTTCATTTCATCCGCCACATCGTACCCTTATGGGGCCTGGACCATCAGACGTAAGTGATCGCATACTTCAGGCCATGGCGAGGCCCACTATCGGGCATTTGGATCCCGCATTCATAGGGATGATGGATGAGATAAAAACGCTGCTGCAATATGCCTTCAAAACCGAAAATGAGCTCACGTTTGCCGTGTCTGCTCCCGGTTCGGCGGGCATGGAGTGCTGCTTTGTCAATCTGGTTGAGCCAGGTGATAAAGTCATTATTTGTCAAAATGGAGTCTTTGGCGGTCGCATGCAGGAAAACGTTGAGCGCTGCGGTGGCAATGCAGTCATGGTTCAGGACGCCTGGGGATCGGCTGTTGACCCCGAGAAGTTGGAGGCTGCGTTGGTGGAAAATCCCGATGCGGTGCTCGTGGCCTTTGTTCACGCAGAGACTTCCACCGGCGCCCAGTCTGACGCCAAAACGCTTGTCGCATTGGCGCATAAGCATGGCTGTTTAACCATTGTAGATGCTGTGACCAGTTTAACAGGCACGCCGCTGTTAGTGGATGAATGGGAAATCGATGCGATCTATTCTGGATCCCAAAAGTGTTTGTCTGCACCTCCTGGATTGTCACCGGTCAGTTTTAATGCCCGTGCCGCAGAAAAAATACGTCAGCGCAGCAGCAAGGTGCAGAGCTGGTTTCTCGATCTAAACTTAGTCATGGGTTACTGGGGTGGTGAGGGTCGTCGAGCCTATCATCATACTGCGCCGGTTAACTGTCTCTACGGTCTCCATGAGGCGTTAGTTATTGTTCAGGACGAGGGCCTAGAAAATGCTTGGGTGCGTCATCATAAAAACCACTTGGCACTGCGCGATGGCCTGCAGGAGATGGGAATCTCCTTCCTGGTGCCAGAGCGGGATCGATTGCCACAGCTAAATACTATTTATATTCCCGAAGGCGTTGATGACGCTCTGGTGCGGCAGCGACTTCTGACTGAGTTTGATCTAGAGATAGGCTCGGGATTGGGTGCGCTGGCGGGCAAGGTTTGGCGTATTGGCTTGATGGGTCATGGTAGCAGTGAGAAAAACGTGGCGTTTTGTCTCAATTCGCTCAAAGCGGTACTTTAGGAAGCCCCAGAGGTACCTAAAAGGCTTAATGCTAGAGCTTCTGCGACTTTAATGCCGTCGATTCCCGCGGATAAAATCCCGCCCGCGTAACCGGCACCTTCACCCGCGGGATATAGACCGCGGGTATTGGAACTTTCATAGTCTTTGTCGCGTCTGATGCAAATGGGTGCCGAGGTGCGTGTTTCCACACCGGTCAAAATAGCATCGGCACTAGCATAGCCTTTGATTTTTTTGTCAAACTCAGGAATGGCTTCACGGATCGCGGCGATGGCAAATTCTGGCAGAGCTTTGGATAAATCGCCCAAGGTCACACCGGGTTTGTAGGACGGCTTAACCGCGCCCAACTCAGTGGACGGTTTATTGTTTAAAAAATCACCTACTAGCTGTGCTGGAGCGTTGTAATTCCCTCCGCCCAGTTGGTAGGCCAATGATTCGATATCGCGCTGCAAATCGATGCCCGCCAAAGGATGCTCAGGAAAATCTACCTCTGGGGTGATACCCACCACGATAGCGGCATTCGCATTGCGCTCATTGCGCGAATACTGTGACATGCCATTGGTCACCACACGGCCTTCTTCTGAGGTTGCCGCCACCACAGTGCCTCCCGGACACATGCAAAAGCTATAAACACTGCGACCACTCTTGCAGTGATGGACTAATTTATATTCTGCGGCCCCCAAAATTGGGTGCCCTGCGGCGACACCAAAGCGCGCATGGTCTATGGTTGACTGGGGATGTTCGATGCGAAAGCCAATGGAAAAAGGTTTTGCCACGATGCAGACGCCATGATCCATAAGCATTTGAAAGCTGTCGCGCGCACTGTGACCGATAGCCAAAATAATATGGCGACTATGCAGGGTTTCACCGCTGGTTAGCGTGATGCCAGTGATCTGACCCTTGCCGTCAGGAACGTCCTCCGTCGCTTCTTCCCTCAGGATGCTTTCGACCTTTTGATCAAAGCGGATTTCACCCCCTAAACGAATGATCTCCGCACGCATATTTTCCACCATGGTGACCAGTTTAAAGGTCCCTATATGGGGCCGACTCTCCGTTAGGATTTCTTCTGGGGCACCGGCGATAACAAACTCATTGAGCACCTTGCGACCTAAATGTCGGCGATCTTTCACTTGGCTCCAGAGTTTTCCGTCTGAGAATGTACCGGCACCACCCTCGCCAAATTGCACATTGGATTCGGCATTAAGTTTGCGCTTGCGCCAAAAACCCCAGGTATCCTGTGTACGTTGACGAACTTCTTGCCCGCGCTCGACGACTATGGGCTTGAGTCCCATCTGCGCCAACACCAGTGCTGCCAGAATACCGCAGGGTCCAAAGCCAATAATAATGGGTTGCTGTTGGCTGCCACTGGGGAAATTGAGTGCTGCCTGAGCGGCAAACTTATAGCGGGTGTCTGGACTGGGTCCAATTCTGGGTAGGCTGGGACTGATGGCGAGTACCGACTGTTCTGCACTAGCGGTCAGTTCAACATCGAGCTGATAAATCAACAGAATCTGACTTTTTTTCCGTGCGTCATAACTGCGCTTAAAGAGCTTAACACTCAGTAAATCCTCGGCGTTGACGTTGAG
>TARA_B110001450_G_scaffold115434_1_pt1 | contig 21142 bp, 20 predicted proteins | sample TARA_B110001450 | Tara Oceans TARA_B110001450 (sample SAMEA4396538) | marine metagenome | biome: Polar Biome; feature: [SRF] surface water layer (ENVO:00010504); material: water (ENVO:00002006), including particulate matter (ENVO:01000060) such as... | depth 5 m | reverse complement strand
AATACTCTTAACCGAGTACGCTTAGCTCTACTTACTCCTCCTCTAGCAGCATGGCAGCGTAGTCTGGGAGCTCCAGGTCTATGTCGTTAATGCCGTCATTGATGTTGAAATACAACGTCCCACCTTCTGAGTAATAATCGATAGTCATTTCGTCGAACGTGAAGGTGCCGTCTTCGCCCACATCTAAGTCGCGCAAGCTACCCAGCAGTGCCGAGGAGATACTTGACAGGGCGCGACGTTGAATTTGACTGGCAAAGTATTCTGCGTCGGACTGCGGTGTCACTTCGATCACTGGGGGGGTGTATTGAATTTGCGCCTTTGCCAGCATTGAATTAGCTAAAAAAGGGCTGCCACCGAAGCTTGGGTTAATAAAGGAATAAACCAGCTTGTCCGCTATGGCGGTCAGCGGCAGGGCCACCATTACGGCGGCTAAAAACACTCTATAAGGTATCACGGAACATATTCTCCACTGCTTGTGTCAGCGCCAGATACAGCGCATAGGTTTTGGGCTCGTTTAAACTGCCACCGCCCTCTAGTTCAAGAATTTTGTCTACCTCAAGGTACTTAAAGACTCCTGCGTTAAAGAGCTTGCTTGAGATAAGTTCGCTGGCAATGCCAATGCCAGACATAGCGCCGGTTTTTACATTGATAAGCTCAACCAGCACGCTCACGGAGTCTTCCGACTGTTGATAGCGGTTGGATATGCCGACCATGCCTGCCGCAGCGCCAGAGTCACGGGTATTTTTGTCGTAACCAATCACGGCGCCTGTGATCAAGAAGTCAACTGGGCCTAGGTCTGGCAGGTCGTGCAGCGGCTTAATTTTGGCGTTACCCATGAGTGCTTGGGTCGCTTTGGACAGTGAATTAACGGCCTCGGTGGCGTAGGACGTATTGGCTTGCTGCGCAAGTCGGCGTTCGTTTATGAGTTCGCTCAGGAGTCGGCGCGAATAGATTGCCAGATGGCCCTCGTCGCGATAATTTTTCAGAATGAATTCTAGCAGCAGGTGCCCTGAGGCTGCGACTGCGGTTGACGAGCCACCGTCGACCCTAGCGCCAGTCAGGTCCTCAAAACTGGTGACAGCGACCGATGCTATACCGTTGCGCTGCGACCATTGCGCCATGACCTCCGCTTTACTGTGCTCGGCATGCTCACTTGCGGCGTCGGTAATGGTGTTTGGTGCCGTGAGCTGATCAATTTTATCAACCGCGACACATCCCGTGACGAGGCCAACGGTGACCAGTGTGCGAATTACCTTACCCGCTAAGCCGAAAAGGCCTGTCAGGGGAAGCGTGCAGTATTGTCGATCGGCCCTAACCCAGTTGTATTTCATACAGTTCCTTCAAATAAAGGTAAGCGGCCCGCCGATGCTGGTGGGTAACAGCTCGCTGACGGCGTCAAACTTTATCAACCCAAAACCCGAAGCTTTAAGTTCGGCTCGACATTTGATCCGATCAATAGCCACAGCGATATACTCTAAAACAAGTACACCCAGGCTAGACTCAGTCGTAACGGTGCCATAGAGGCTTTAAATTGAAAGGGCATACTCAAAATAGAGTACCTTTTGCGCTAGTCATAGCCAGGCGTAGCTCCCTGTAGTATGGTCTTTGAAAGGGTTGGAGAGATGTGCATGCAGGTTGCAGTCCTAGAAGATGAGATTAGTATCGCCGATCGCTTGGTGGGTATTTTGGATGGCTGGGAGCGCGCTTCCGAGGTGGTTAGCTTTGCAAGTAATAAGGAATTTTCACTTCACTTGGATGCTGGCAACACCATCGATATTTTACTCGCAGACCTAAAGCTGCCAGACGGCAGTGGCTGCAACAGTATTCGTTTACTGTCGACGTTACAGCCAGAAAGCTTATCATTGGCGATATCGGCGCTGAGTGATGGGGCCAGTATTAGCAAGGCTATTGCTTCCGGCGCGATTGGCTATATGCATAAAGACGACACCTCTCAAGGTGTTATCAGCATGCTTGAACAAGCCCTCAAGGGTATGAGCCCGATGTCTCCCTCGGTCGCCAAAGTACTCTTTGAGATGATTCGGCATAACGCTGAGGAAGAGACCCCCTGTGCTGTCGAGACATCCAAATCAGCCGATGATTTGACGCCGCGACAAATTGAGGTGCTAATGACTATATCGAAGGGGTTTTCGTACAATGAAGTGGCTAAAATTCTTGGTTTATCAATCAATACGGTGCCAGCGCATGTGCGAAATATTTATAAAAAACTGCATGCTAACAACAAATTAGAGGCGGTATACGAGGCTCGGCGACTCGGCATCATTGAATGATACTAAACACAGATATGACGCACCCAAGTCTGTACCTTAAAGCATTGTGGTGTGTCGTGTCGGCATGCGCCACGGCGGTGGCTGTTTGGTTATTGCTAAGCTACTTGGACCCTGACTATAGCCACCTAACATCGGTAAGTGTCGCTCAGTCAGCATTGACCGATGAGCCAATAACTCTGCCATTTACCATGCTCTTTAGCCCTCAAAATTCCTCGCCACTAATCAAGGCTAACTTTTCAGTTCCCGCAGGTCATGTGGTTTATATTCGACATTATATTGGTATCGTTAAAGTCTTCCGTGAAGACCTAAGAGTTTTTTCGACAACCGTGGCGGAGGGCCTGAGATTTAATCTTGCCAATCCACTATTAATTGACCCAGCAGCATTTCGGCATGCCACCACTGCGGGCAAACCTACTGAGTTTCAACTGCAGCTCTTTAGCGTCAATAATGCGGCCAAAATGTCCGAGATCTATATTGGCCCAGAAGCGATATTTTATGATTCCCTGTTATATTCTGATTTAAAACACGAGTTACGGTTATTTTTTGTTGGCGCAATGGTTGTCCTGCTTTGCCTTGCGCTAATATCGTTTCCCATAACCATGTACCGATTTGTCATATTGCCATTTTTTATTATGTTGGTTTTCTTTACGATATTAACACTTGGGAAAACGCGATTTTTTTCCGGCTATTTTGAGTTTTATTATCGCTATTTAATTCCCTGTTTTCCGATTCTTGGGGTCGCTGTAATGTCCATGATGAAATTATCAGTGGTAGATGGTGAGTCCGCAAGTAAAAAAGTTTGGGTTTATTCCATCGTCTGTAGTCTGCTGATTTATGCTATTTTTTTAGGGGTACCTAGTGTCACCATTACTCAAGCCAATACCCTGCTGTCGGTGCCATCATTTCTATTGATCATGTACTATTATTTATTTTTCAATATGTTCCCTCACATCCACAGGATAGATATTGAGTCTTGCGCAGTGGTTTCCTGCGCACTCATTATTTGTTTTCTGCTAACGCATGACTTTTTATCCTATACGGCAGTGATAAGTTCATATCTTTTTATGGGTATGGCGAGTCCATTTTTTATGCTGCTTATGATGGTTTTATTGTTTCATCGTACCGTTTCTATTACTCGGAAACGGTTGGAGAATTTTAATGCTGAGCTGCTATCGAGCATGGAAGATCAAAGGCTTGCCTTGGAAGAAGATCATAACAATAATTCAAAATTGCTAGCCGAAAATATTGGGCTTGAACAAAGGCAGAACTTAAATCTTGAGTTGCATGATGGTGTGCTCACATACCTAGCCAAGATTAACACCATGACTGAAAAGCCGGTCAGCGAGCAAGAGATTTTACTACACAAATTGGCACGCAATGCCACGCGGGAAATTCGTATCATTTTGGATAGTGATCCTATTTTGGGCCATTCGCTATTTACAGCTTTAGCGTCATTACGTGTTCAGTTGGTCGAGCCTTTAGGGCAAATTGGGGTGCGGGTAAGATGGAGAATGACTTCCCTCGTCGACTACGCCTCCGCAGACAATGGTATGTTGATGGATGTGGTCAGAATTATTCAAGAAGCGATGCATAACGCTGTCGAGCGAAGCGGCTGTACCTCCCTGTCAGTACTCGCACTTAAAGACGCGGATCAAAGGGATATTATAGTGATTACTAATCGCGGTGGGACGACCTATCGCCAACAGTCCGAGGGAGGGCACGGTATTAGTAGCATGCAGCAGCGTGCTAAAAGGATTGGTGCCGAGTTTTATATCGAGTCGCGACCAAGTGGTGGTAGGGTACGGCTGATAATGCCCAAGAGCGCAGCCGCTTAAGGCGCCGTGACTTTAATATTTGTTAAGTGTTGTTGAGCTGCCCCCCACGTTTCCCCAGTGCCCCATAGGATGACCGCGGTCACCAATCATTACTAGGTAGCGACACGCGTCTACGTCGCCACAAGGTGTGCGTTCGTTTAAGAGCGTCATCTAATTGAGTTAGCGTATTGGTCATTAGGGACGCGGAAGCTAATATTAGGCTATTTAGCCGCGAGTATGAGGCCAGAGCTCAGCGCAATCGGCTATGAGCCTGCGATCTAACAAGCAATAACCTCTGGAATATGAGAGTATTGCGACCGGATTAATTAAGTGGACAGTAGATAAATGAGACGAGCTGGCAGTAGGGCTGAAGGCAAGGTGGCGCAGTACCTGCGGGTCCGCATAGATATGCTGCGCGAAGAGCGGAACAAAACTAAGAGTGGTGAAACACATCTTATTTTAGACAAAGGAATTATTGAGCTTACCTATGTTTTGGAGCTAATTGTCCGCAGTGATGCGTCGTTGTAAGTGCCATGCTTACTCGTATATGCAGTGTGTTATTCGAGCTAGTCGTATCAGAAAAGGGCACAAGAAGTGTTTGATGGGGTGATACTCGACGATTGATAGGCTGACGATACTCTCGTGCTTTTATCCTGTAGTTCTATAATGCCGAGTAAGCCTGCCGCCGTGGTTCATCGAACGCTTGCTGAATATTCTCAGCGGACAGAGCAGTGCAGGGCTTATAGTGTTGCGTCCATCGCTAAAACCCCCTTGCACCAGAAACTGTTCACGGCTCTATTGCATATCTTCATTTCGCATAAGCTTTGCTCTGCTAAATCTAAGCGGCCTATCGTTATGTGCTACAGCTACTTTCGCGCCGCCAATTTTCTTCGTGCATTTCCGATAACTCACTAGTGGGTTTCTGTGAATCAGTCGAGGGTCTGGCAAAGACTTATCTGATATTGTGCAAACTAACTATTTGTTAATTGATGCACTCGAGGCTTTCACTGGCATCGTTTACGATTCTTCCCTTGTTGTTAACTGGTGGCTCACCGTGTATTCTAATTTGCATAGGCGCTATCAACACTGGCCGATGCCGTGATCTGTTGTCCGCTCTTGAGTATGTTTGGAGAGACCGCACGAAACCATAGAAATCGGTCACGCTATGATTAAATGGTTAAAATACTTGCCGGTTATTGATAGATGACTCGTCAGATGTGTATATGATGGACAAGGAAGTAAACTTCTAAGATAATGCGAAAAATTAACTGAGGCTATATGCCGAAGTGATTCTCGGGGGAGCACATGTCAACAAAGAAAAATTTGCCGGTGGCGGTTCAGAATCTGCGTGTCATATGGGATAAAAAAAGAATTGAAATGCGATTCACCCAAGTCGAAGCAGCTAAAATTCTTGGCTGGTCGCAAGGTGCGATATCGCACTACCTCAACAATCTAACTGAGCTTGGTCCAGCTGCGGTCATTAAATTTGCAAACTTTCTAAACGTAGACCCTTCAGACATTGATCCTGGAATCATTGAGTTTTTGCCACATATTCGGACGCGCCTCATTAAGTATGATGCGTCAAACCTAACAACGCCTATGAACCAAAAGTTCTACAATAAGAATCCTGAGAGTGCTTTTTGGGTCAGGATTGAGGGTGAAACCTGGACTGACCTTACAGGAGACCAGGAAAGAGCAATTGGAGGCGCTCCGTGGCACATAAGGGTCTGTCCAGTTAAAGACTTCCCGGAGGCCCGACTTTTCTTGGTGCAGCTCAAAACCAAAAAAGAAGCTAAACTTTACAGAGCGGAAGCTCTCCCAAATAAAAGCAGTATTAACAAGCAGTACTCGATATTAGAGCTTGACATAAATCTCCAGCCAGACGTTATAAAGTAAACTTTGTAAGAGTTGTAGATTAATTACTCCGCACAGCGGGTATAAATCAAAGGTGCAAGGCGAGAGCAGTATCAGCTTCTGCCCGTGAGCTAGCTTTATTGACACTCATTGACACTCATTGACACTCATTGACACTCATTGACACCATTAAGCGCTGGGTTTAGGAATAGCCTTGCTAATAAATGTTGCATTTCTTTATTAGGACGCCTAATATAGTATCTGCGGTACTATTATGGGCCAGCGCATAGGTTGGCCTGTTTTAAGCAACATTACGCGGGACGCTCGTCTGATGCGCGCCGCCAAAGCCTTTGGGTTAGTCTTTTATTTAAATATTTTTTTGGAATCGAATTATGTTGAAGAGCAGAAAGAAGCAGTTTGGTCAGGGTATGACCGAGTACATCATTATTGTGGCGCTTATCGCGGTTGCTGCGATCAGTGTCTACAACTTGTTTGGTAAGACTGTGCGCACACAGGTTGGTGATCTGGCTGCTGAACTCGGCGGCGGTGCCAGTGCGAGCGCGGCAGGAGATATTGGAGGTGCAGCGCAGACGGCAGCGGGGCGTACCACCACTCTAGGTGATTTCGTGCAGGATGAGGTTGCTGCCGAGTAAACGATTTTCCGCGGTACCACTTTATTACTGGCATAGGCTAAAGACTAAAGACCAATGAAAAATGTCAGTTATAAGCATAGCCAGCAGGGGCAGGCGATGATTTTTGGCTTATTGTTCCTTGCTGCTGTGCTTATGGTCTTGTTGTCCTTGTACAACAAAGGGCAGTTGATCAAGAATCGCGTTCAGCTGGAAAATGCGGCCGACGCGACGGTCTATTCTCAGGCCAAACTCTCAGCTAGAAGTCAGAATTTCACTGCTTACACCAATCGGGCGATGGTCGCCAATGAGGTGTCCATTGGGCAAATGGTGGCGCTACTATCTTGGGCCAATCATTATAAAAATGTCGGTGCATTTGTAAAGTATCCGGCATACAACTTTCCCATAGCACCGCCTTCGCCTGTGACCTTCTCGCAGGTGCTGGAGGTGGTGACGCTTCCCTACAAAATTATGGGCAACGCGGTCAGCGCACCCACAAAGCAGATTGTCGATCAGTGGCCCACTGTGGTGTCGGCTTTTAACAGTGGTTTGGGAATATTTCAGCAGCTATTTGCTCTGTCCACGCTTGCAGCGCAGTTTGAAATGAATATTAATATTGTTGAAGGACACCAGATCGGCGATCAGGACAACCAGATGTATACGCCGCCGCTAGGGTGGTACTTCATGTTGCAGAACTACCTTCTCAGCTACAAAGGTGACAATTTTGACGCCTCATACCTTGCGGCGGCCTTAGATATTATCAACACAAGTAACGTGACAACCGGCGATTTAGTCGGAGATTTTTTGGGTGGGCAGTCGGGTGAGTTGGAGAGCTTTATCAATACCAATTCTCCCAGCACGAGTAATGCCAGTGATGATGCCATAGATTCCTACAAGCGCTACGCGGCCATTGTTAACAACAATAGGGACGACTTCACCAAAGACAGACATTGGGATATATGGGAAACAACGCCAGACATTTTCCCGGAGATCACCCTTTATTATGGCATGATTAAGCTCACTATTGACCTCGATTTTGAAGTGGGATTTGGTATCAAAAACGATGGCGGCGCGGCCTATGTAACGAAAGGTGACCTGGAGACAAATAGAGATATTGAAGGACTCGGTTGGTCGGCAATTGATGTGACCTCCTTTGGTGTTGAGTTTGATACCGGGCTTTATGTAGAGTTTGAGTTCTGCCTGCCCCTCATAGGCTGCGAGGGAGGGGTGTTGCTCGATTTAGAATTTGATTTCCCGATTGGTTTCCCATTGGCCGCATCTACTCATCAGTTAGTAAGTAACAATCGCCATGCCAAGACAACATATTTAGATAATAGCTGGGGCTCTGTGGGAACTGAAGATGGTATGTATGGAGGCGACCCTGACGACAGTGAGAACGACGGTCCACTGGATGCGTTTCATGCCCAGGCGCTCCTGTGGGGGCAGGCTTCTCCAATGCTTACGGGTGGTGTCTATGGCGCAAACCGAGCTCGAGATGTTACCGATTCCTACGTGGCTCCGCCAGGGTTTTATTCTCTTGGCGACCATTTTCAGGAAACCGGTGTTAGCTACGAGTTTACGGTGGCTCTAGCCAAATATCTCGACGATATACCCACCGCCGATCACGCAGGAACTTTCAATATAGGTGCGGGGCGTGACCAAGGCGATTGGGATGTGGCTGGAGATGCAATTAAATATACTCGATTTGAAACAACTACCAGATCACGAGCTGAGGGCAGAGGCATCGACGAAGGCGCCTATCAGCGGCTAGTTTGGAACAATGATCGACCCATGATGACTATTAGTGCCGCTGAAGTTTATTTTGCTAATCCGATGCAATCTAATGCAGATGGTAGTGATGAGACTGCTAGTCTTTTCAGCCCATTCTGGGATGCAAGACTGCGTGAGCCCAGCGAGATTTCCCTGCTTTTAGCTACCGGTGAAGTGGACTGGAAACAGGTGTTTGGCAGCATTCCTTCAACATCAATAGGAATAGTGAACTATTTGTTAGATTCTGTGGCAGACACTGTTGTGAATGAGGGCATCGGTTACGTAAAAGACCAGCTAGTTTGGCCATTTGATGACGCACTGGAGCCTCCCCTGGATGCTGCGGGTGATGCAGTAAGGGGCTTTATTGGTGAAGCAAGCACGGCAATTTCAACTACGCTGGAGGAATTTTAATGGGTCGAGATTCACAGCTTTCGAGATCTTATGGCTCAAGTGGTCAGGCAATGACTGAGTTCAGTGTGACCGTGGCGTTCGTATTTCTGCCTATATTTGTCTTTGTGCCGACGTTCGGCAAGCTTATGGATTTACAGTTTCAGAATTTGATGGCTTCGCGCTATATAGCCTGGGAGAGAACAGTCTGGTTTGATCAAATTAGCGATGATAACAGAGATGACTTTGTTATCAGCGGTGACGAATTTGAGAGTGTCGCAGTTCGCAGCGATAGTGCGATTATGGATAGTGCAGAGAATCGCTTTTTCTATAATCATGGAGGAGCTGTGCCTGTCCTTCTAAATGAGAACGACGTCAATCATCCCATGGGGCAGACCAGCGCTTTGTGGAGGTACATGCAAAGCGACCAGTCTATGTATGGCGGTTCATCATTAAGGTCCTTCGATGCTGACGATACGCCAAGTATTGCCTATGATATTGGTAATGTTTTAGCAACGAGTATTCAAGCGATTACAGAGCCGATTGATTTTTTGCTCGGTGCTATCGGTAACGACAATGAGGATATGTTTGGGTTTCCTCTTGTGACGAGCAAAAATTATTACACGCCAATTCTGTCCACGCAGCTCAATGTGAGCAATGCACATGGTGGAGGCTCATCTGTCTGGGATCGAAAAGATGGCGCGTTTACACCAGGTATAGAAAGCGCCTTTTTCAAAAGAGATGGGATGCCTGAGTGGAACACCTTTGAGTCTCGTTCAGCGATCCTTGCCGACGGTTGGAATGCACAGAGTATCGAGCATTACAAAGATCGAGCTGATGACTACGTACCCTCGACCCTTTTCCAGAATGATGTGTTTGAAAACATTATATATTTGGCTTCCGCCACCGGTCTTGAGGGTGATCCGGAGGAAAGTGCCATTCGCAAGTTGGGCTTTGGTGAGGTTGGCGTAGAGCCAATGCCATCCATGAATGGCCAGCCCGCATCTGTAGGCTGTGACGATGGTTTCTGCAGCTTTGAGGGAGGTGACTGATGGATTGCCCGCGCAGATTATTGCGTCTCATACTAACGAATATCATGCTGCTAAGCGTACCAATGGTCCAAGCTGACTGTGATTTCAGCGACTTCCCTAAAATGTGGGGAATGAAGCTCCATTCGATTGTTGATAACTCAGTTCTCAATAATCGACCAATGATGGTCAAAGGCTTTACCGTTGAGTCCGAGTTTCAAAAGGTTATTGATTTCTACCATCGCAAGTGGAAGGACCAGTTTGATGATTCCACTATTGGGCCCTGGTATCAGGTATCGACTTTGACGAAAAGCTGCATGATGACGGTGCAGGTAGCCAGCATGGACGACAGTGCCCAGGGGCGCTTAGTAATTAGTAATGTGCCCACTGCTGACCCTAATGCAGAGTTAGGTAAGGGTCTTATTGCTCCATCGGATGCGATTGTTGTTTCCGATTTAGCAACTCAAGAGGGTACTAAAAGTGGTCGCGTAGCACTTTTGGCAAGCAGTGAATCCCCCTCCGAGGTACGTTCCTTTTATCAGTCGTCCATGGCTTCTGCGGGCTGGTCAAGTGATCATTCATTTGTTGAAAAAGATGCCCATGTACTGGTGTTTCGCAAGGGCTTGAATATCATGAATGTATTGATTATGCCAACGCCAGAAGTCACTCAGATCCTTATCAATGAGGAGACTGTCCGGTGATCAGTAAGCAATTGGGGCAGACTATGGTTGAGTATCTGGTTGTGGTCTCTGCTCTGGTATCCACTATGTTTTGGGGGGCTAATGCGACCTGCCCAAATCCTCATAGCGAATTAGAATATTCCAATTGTATTCAGAATTTACTGACTACGATGCATGATAAGTATGAGGGCTATAGTAATTCGATGACTGCGGTGCATCGTTACGGGGAGCCCACAGGTGACGTTTTTGTCTCCGAGTGGGAGTCTCTTTCAGCCAGTGTAGCCAATGGCAGGTCTGGCGGTTCTAGTCTAGGCGAAGTCCCAGTCGGCGATGATCTGAGTCAATCTTCGCAGATAGTCAGTGCAGACGGAACTCTGACCTATGGGACGCTACTGGGCAACGATATTGTCAATGAAAACAACGAAGTAATAGGTACTTACGATCCAGATACTGGCCTCATTACCTTGGCTGAGACTGGCGAGCAGATGCCTTGGGTAGTAGTCAATGTTGTGGTCGATGGCGATGGCAACACTGCGGCGCTTGAAGCAGTTGTGGACTGTCAGTCAACAGATTCCAATGGCGCAGAGACGACGGTTTATGGCTTCGGCTACAGAAACGGGTTAACGAATAATTTCCATAATTCTCTCACACTTGAGGAAATGGATATCGCAGGATTTTGTACTGCCGATTCTTTCCGCGTTGTAGATGTTGATGGCAGCGTTACCTCTGGTGCTATCGTGGGTAATAAATATTATGACGTGACTCAGACATTTGAAGTCTCTGCAGATTCCTCTCTGACACCTAGGGCAGAAGTGATTGATTTTCTCGGGGAACCCGAGGATTGCGCAATCTTGCTAGATTCAACCAGATTTGGCCCACCACCGAACTTTCAAGATACAACAGAGTATTTAGACGAGCAACTTAGAGGCTGGTATAACGGCGATCAGCCAGATTCAGAGAACCCAGCAGGAAATGCTAATCGGTTAGGGTCTATTGATCCTACCGAAGGTATCTCTTGCACAGAACAGAGCCGCAAAGTAGAAGCACCAGTCGATGACGACTTACCTTTTAACCCTTTTTTATAACTAATGCGCCCTTAGGAGATTAACAGTGAAGCAACTTTCAGGTGCCACCTTATTTGTTGTGGCAATAGTCTGCGGTCTTATCGCGGCAGGTCTAACCGTGTTCTACATGCAGCAGCTTGACACCAAGTATCGGCAAGCATCTCAACCGCCCAAGCTAGAGACTCAACGGGTCGTTATGGTGCGCAAAAACATGCTCAAAGGCGAGAGGGTTCGAGAGGCAGATATAGGTGCATTGGCTATACCGGTTAAATATCTCCCATCTAATGTCGTGTTGGCAAAAGATTATAAAAAAGCGATTAATCGTACTCTTATGCTGCCTGTAGAGGGTGGTAGGCCCATGACATGGGATCTGCTGACTGGTGTTGGCACTGATAAGTTTTCTGATGTCATTGAGCATGGGCGAAGAGCCAAATCAATTAAAGTGAAGAAAATTGATTCCTTTGATGGTTTGCTCAGACCAGGAGATATTATTGATCTCATGGGTACATTCTCCATGGAAGACCTCGGCATGTCGGTATCGCGCTCGGCCAAAGGGTCCCATGAGGTTGTTATGCCAGTCCTTGAGAAGGTCGAGGTACTTGAAGCGGCTCGTGTTGATATAAACGGTACTCGCTACGAATTGAGACCAGATAAGAACTCCGCTGACGGTGTTAGTCTTGATTTCACCCTGATTACTTTGAATCTGACCCCACGCCAAGTGGCTCGTGTTGAGATGGCTGACATCAGCGGGCAAATATTTGCGGTTCTGCGTAACACCTTAGATACGAGTACGGCCAATTTTGAATATCTCGGCATTGAGCTGCTTTTGCTAGCTGATACTGCTGAGTCAATCGATATTGTTCTGGATGAAAATGGTAGTCCTATAGGCCGTGTCGTCGGAGACAATGTGGTGGATGATGACGGCAATATTGTTGGCAAAATTATAAATGGCAAGGCTATAGGTCCTGATGGAAAGCCGCTAGGGAGTATCGTCGAAAATGTCAGTCCTGACGATGCTATCAACCGAGTGGATCAAATTGCCGATGTGGTTAGAGACGAAGATGGCAATATCATAGGAATACTGATTAATGGCGAGGTCGTTGATAAAGCAGGTAACGTGATAGGCACCATGAAAGATGGAAAACCTGTGGGAGCCAATGGACAAACTCTAGGCACTATTGAGCGTGGTGTCGCTCTTGATAAAGAGGGCAGGGCGGTTGATATAAATAATTCGAGGGCAGCTTCGGGTGACTCGCGCCGCGGCAAAGTGGTTCGGGATTCGAATGGTAATGTTATTGGTCGAGTCGTCAATGGTCAGGTGATAGACAGCAGTGGCAGAGTTATAGGCAAGATTGGTAAAAATGGCTCTGCGATGGGCATAGATGGCAAGTCTCTAGGCACGGTAGAAGAGGTTATTGTTGACCGAAATGGCAATGTAGTAGGACGTGAGCAGCGTGTTGTTCGTGATGCCGATGGCAATATTGTGGGCAGGGTTGTCGATGGTAAGGTTTTAGATTCCAGTGGTAATGTAGTGGGCGTCGTCGATGCTGACGGTGTTGCTCGCAGCTCAGATGGCTCCAAGCTAGGTGCTGTTGAAACCGTAATGGTCGGTAAAGATGGCAAGATAACAGCCACGGTTTCTGAAGTGGTGAAAGACGCAGAGGGTAATGTGATTGGTCGCGTAGTCGATGGCCAAGTTGTCGATGCTAATGGCAATGTTGTTGGTCAGATTGTTAATGGCCGAGCGGTTGACAGCAGTGGCAATGTTATCGGAGAAGTAGAAAAAGTAGTGGTTGGAGAAAATGGCCGTGAATTACAGTCATCCCTCGAGGTGGTTCGAGATGCTGAAGGCAATATTATAGGGACATTGATTAATGGCGACGTCGTTGATAAAGCAGGTAATGTCATTGGCCGATTGGTAAATGGTCAGATTTTGGATACCAATGGAAATGTTTTGTTAGACAATGTTTCGCTTACCTCTGAACCGAGTAACGCAGTCGCTGCGGAAATTCGATCAATGGTCCGCGACCGGGGAGTATCTCAGATCCGAATTGTAGATTTCATCTCTGGAGGTTCGGCCAAAGACGGTATCACTCCAGTAATCAAGGTGAGGGTTGAATAGATGAAACTATTTTCTGTACAAAAAAGCAGGCTTTATGCCCCGCGGCGTGGAGCAATATCTAATAATTTTATCGACTCGCTAAATCGAGGATCTTCCATGCTACAGTTTTTACTTGCTGGACTTGTTGTTCTATTTTCAGCTTTTTTAACTGCCTCAACATGGGCAGCTCAGGCTAAGGTCTTGCAAGAGTCAATATTGCTCTTTGCAGGGGAGTCAAAAGTACTTCAGGCTGCTAATGTTGCTAGGTTATCTGTGGGTAATTCAGATGTATTGTCCTCGACGCTTCTCAAGAATGGTGAGATCGTGTTGATTGCAGAAAAGTCCGGTGAAACCAATATGCAATTTTGGTTTGCAGACGGGCATCGGGAAACGGTTTCTGTAAGAGTGATTGAAAGTAATGGCTTGACTCGTGGGTCTCGTCAGGTAAAACGGCTGCTAGAAAACATTCCTGGAATTGAAATCAGTTCCGTGGGAGAGCGAATAGTCATTGATGGTAATATCGAAGCTCGTGATTTAGAGCGCGTCAAAAAATTGAAAGAAAGTTATCCGGAAATGTTGATTCTGGCACGAGAAATTACAGATTATGAACAGAAGATGATTTATTTTGATGTTCAGGTCACTGAGGTCAATCGTGACATTACTGAGGAGTATGGCATCAATTGGAGCAAAAGCTTTGCTGGTCCCTCCTATGGTTATGAGAAAAAATGGAACACTAATAACATTGGTACCGTGCCTAATGCCACTGGCTTAGCCCCATGGGGTAGTGTACTTTCAGGCGCTACATCCGCAGTTGATCTGGCGCTTGGGCGCAGTGTGGAAAAAGATAAGTTAACCATAGCTGAGCAGCAAACTTTGATGAAAGCCTCTGAGGGCGAATTTGCCTACTTTGGTATCAATACATCATTGATCTCAATTATTAACATGCTTGAACAGACAGGCTCCGCTATTACCTTGGCTGAGCCACGCCTCAGTTCACGCAGTGGTGGTACTGCAGCGCTTACGGTGGGTGGTGAAGTGCCTGTCGTGACTAGCTCTACCAGTGGCCAGACGGTTACCTATAAAGAGTACGGCATTATTATGGGTATTGAGCCCAAGCTTGATGTTTATAATAATATTATAGCTCGCGTTTCCGTGGCAGTGAGTCAGCTAGATCTGGCCAATGCGGTTGATGGCCAGCCTGCGTTTAAAAAACGCTTTACAGTAAATGATGTGCGGCTCAAGCCTGGTGAAACGCTGGCGCTTTCGGGTTTGATTACTCGTGAAGAGCAAATTGCTTATAGCGGTCTTAAATGGTTATCAGATATCCCAATTTTAGGAGCACTGTTCAAGTCAAAAAGCTTTATTAAAGGTGAAACTGAACTGGTTATTTTGCTAACGCCCACAGTGATTGAAGATCTATCAAAAGGTGTTAATGATGAGCTCGTAAAGCGGTCACAAGCGATGATCGTAAACTTTAATGACGCATCAGATGCGCTTAAAGAATAATAGTCTGGAGAAGCAGAAATAGTGTTTGAAATAATCGTTGAACATAAAGACAGTGGTAACCATGAAAAAGTCCGCTGTGGTTTAGACAGCTGTGAGCTAGGTAAGTCGAAAGACAGTATCCTGCGGTTGCGCGGGTGGAAAGTGGCGCCTAGGCATGTGCTGCTAGAGAAAAATATCGCCGGTGTTTTTATCAAAGATATCAGTCGAGGCTTCGGTGTTAGCGTCAACGGTAATGTCTGCGCTGGCTATGGTCCGATGGAAGAAGCGGATGTAATCGAGTTTGGTAGTTACAAAGTGAATGTCCGCTTAGCTGACGCTGAGGAAGTGTCTGAGGCGAACAATTTAGACGGCAGTGATACAGCCGATGCTTGTGAGATTGAGGCCAAAGAGTCCACCGTTTTTGGTCGCGGTGCTTATATGGAATGGACAAAGTTTATTCATAAAGAGTTGATGAAGCAACTAGACCTGCGTCGTTTGCATCTTGATGAATTGACTCCAGATCAGGTCCGTAGTCAACTATCTGAACTTCTTGAAAAGATTATTTCTGGTGTGAGGGGGCAGCTGCCGAGTGCGATTGACAGCGCCAAGCTGTTAAAGATTGTGCTTGATGAAACTGTAGGTCTGGGTGCTCTTGAAGAACTTCTGGCCGATAGAGATGTGACTGAGATAATGGTCAATTGCCACGACGATATCTATGTTGAACGGGCAGGACGACTGGAAAAGAGTGAAGTTACTTTCAGTAGTCCCGATGCTGTTATGTCCACTATCGAACGAATTGTGTCTCCATTGGGGAGGCGCATCGATGAAAGTTCACCGATGGTAGATGCGCGACTTCATGATGGCTCGAGAGTGAATGCGGTTATTCCTCCTCTGGCACTGCGTGGGCCATGCATCACTATTCGAAAGTTCCCTGAGCACAAGTTGGTTGATAAAGATTTACTCCGGTTTGGTACTCTCAATGAGGCGATGGTTGCCTTTATACGCATCTGCGTCGAGCAGAGAATGAATATTGTTGTTTCGGGGGGCACTGGCTCGGGTAAAACCACTTTGCTGAACATCCTGTCAAATTATATTCCCTTGGGTGAGAGAGTAATCACCGTTGAGGATGCGGCAGAATTAAAACTGGTTCAGCCTCATGTTATTGCTCTTGAGGCAAGACCTGCAAACATGGAAGGAAAGGGGCAGGTCACTATTAGAGAATTGGTTAAAAACTGTTTACGTATGAGGCCCGATCGAATTGTAGTGGGTGAGTGCCGAGGCGGTGAGGCATTGGATATGTTGCAGGCGATGAACACAGGTCATGATGGTTCGTTGACCACAGGGCATGCTAATACTCCTAGGGATATGCTCCGGAGACTAGAAGTTATGGTACTTATGGCTGGTATGGACCTTCCCGTTATGGCCATTCGTGAGCAGGTATCATCTGCGGTCGATATTATTATTCAACAAAACCGTTTTAGTGATGGCTCTCGCCGGATTACCAGTATTACTGAAGTCACGGGCATGGAGGGGGATGTGGTACAGCTGTCCGAGATATTCCGCTATCAACGTAAGGGGTTTGACAGTGATGGCAAGATCATAGGTGAATTTCAGGCCACTGGATTGGTGCCAAAATTTTATGAAATCTTGAGAGAGCAAGGAGTCGATATTGATATGGGGATTTTCAAGTGATCCAAATGGTTATGATTATTGCCACCCTGGCATTGACTGTATTGGTGGTTTTTATAGGTGTCGCTGCCTTTACCGCGGCGTCAGCTAATACTGTCCAGGCGGTGGGAAAAATTTATAAAGATAGATTTACCGAGTCTGCCGATATGGCTATGTCAGATATGTTTCTGACCGCAAGTCCCGCCGCATTGTTCGCCATAAATATTCTGGCACTAATATTTATACCGCTGTTAGTACATACCACTTTTGACATCTGGGTGCTTACTGCTGGCGTGAGCGCCATGCTTCTCATCATGCCTGGTTTGTTTTGGTCAAACATGCGTAAAAAGCGGCTTGATAAACTGGAATCTCAATTGCCAGATGCCTTCTTAATGATTTCTAGTGGCCTGCAATCAGGTGCCAGTTTCACGATGGCACTGGAAGATATGGTCCGTCAAACACCAGCTCCTCTCGGCCAGGAATTTGGTCTACTGGTAAAGCGTATGAAACTCGGTGTACCCATGGAGGACGGGTTTCTTGAACTTGAAAAACGAATTCCTGTAACCAGTTTTGTGATGGCTAGTTCAGCAATTCGTATTAGTCGTGAAGTCGGTGGCAACCTAGTAGAGACGATCAATAATATGGCCCGTACTCTGCGTCGTAAGCATCAGATGGAAGGGAAGATCGATAGCTTGACAGCTCAGGGACGCACTCAGGGTCAGTTTATGAGTGCACTGCCGATTCTGCTAGGCATTGCCCTTAGTTTTCTTGAACCTGAAGCTATGCAGCAGCTTTATACCACGCGCAATGGTCTTCTTATTCTGTCAGGAATGATCGGAATGCAGATAATGGGTTTTATATTTATACGTAAACTGACATCTATAGATAGTTAATTGGATTGATAGCAACAGAGATTTGATATGGAACAGATAATTTTAGGTTCAGCTGGACTGACGCTTTGGGCTGCAGTAACCGCATTCATTCTTGCTGTGTCTAGAGTTTTTTATATGTTGGACGGTACCAAGCGCACAGGCATGGACTCCCCACCTGGATTTATGAAGATGGTGTGGCCGTTAATTAACTTGATCGACTTTTTTGTGATATCTAATCTACCAAGTAAAGTATTGGAAAATACAGATGTCAAACTGCAAAAAAATGGTGTTAGTTTTTCTTTGAGCGCAGGTGAATTTATTTCAGCAACAATAGTGTTTATGGTGGTATTTCCGGCTTTGGGTTGGCTCGCGATGTCCACTTCCGGTAGCCCTGATACAGCGATACTAGTCTTATTAGTAATCGTTGGGGCGATCCTTCCGGAACTATGGATGCGTGATGCCAGAACTAAGCGTGACTCTGAGCTGGTGCGTAATCTCCCTGTGTATCTAGAGTATTTAAGTATGTGTGTTGATGCAGGTCTCAATTTCTCTGGAGCGTTAAAACAGTCAGTCGAGAAGGGCCCTAAAGGAGCCATGCGCAATGAGTTTCGCATTGTGTTGCGCGATATTAATTCGGGCGAGACGAGGGCGGATGCCTTAACTAGATTTGAAAAACGTGTAGATATTAATGATATCTCCATTTTTGTAAGGGCCATAATTCAGGCTGAACGGATGGGCTCAAGTATGAAGGATATTCTGGTTATTCAGGCTGAACAGCGTTTGACAGAGCGTTTTCAAAGGGCAGAAAAAATGGCAATGGAAGCACCTGTAAAATTGGTAGTGCCTCTGGTAATATTTATTTTTCCGTTAACATTTATTATTTTACTATTCCCCATCGTGGTGAAATTTATGCAGCAGGGCACTCTGTAATGAATTATTTATGATGACGTCGGCGATACAGATTTTTCGCGGCCCGGGTCAAAAATTGATTTGTACTGTTGCTCAGACCCAACGAACTGAAACGATGTTTGAGAGGATGCGCGGCTTACTTGGGGCGGACGCATTATTACCAGATACAGGTCTATGGATTAATAGCTGTAATTCAGTTCATAGTTTTTTTATGTCCTTTACTATCGATGTTCTATATTTGGATAAAAATAATGATGTAGTACGCGTCATTAAAGATATGCGTCCGTGGCGTGTCAATGCATGCTGGTCTGCGAGATCAGTGATTGAGTTGGGGCATGGGCGGGTAGATCTGCTGGGCATTCAACTGGGAGATAATGTTAATTGGGTATCATAGTGAAATCATCCGTCAGAACGACTTTGGCACTCCTGCTACTCATTTTGTGTGGCTGTGTTACCCCAGTTAGTAACACTGGATATGTATTGGCGCTCGATAGAAAAGCTGATATAGCTTATATCGAGAACCGTTGTGATGAGGCCATTACAATGTACACTCAGCTGGCAAAGCAACTGCCCAAAAATACTAAAAGCTTATTACGTATTGGCAATTGTCATGCTCGTAATCTCCGTCAGGACGATGCAATCGTGGCCTTTAAAGAGGCTTTAGCGAGAGACCCTTATTACAACAATGCCTGGTACAACTTAGGGCTTATTCAAGCACAGATATTGGCTCGGACTATGGCTGAAATGGGAAGTTATATTGATCCGACAGATAGCTCTATGGACTCGATGCGCACTTTATCTCAGACGGTACTGGAGGCATTTTCAATCACTATTAAGCCTGAGACACAAAAAGTCATTGGGGCGTCTCAGGGATTGCCCGCTGTTACAAACAAAGCGACAGCTGATGATCTGAAAAATGACAAGTCTGCGACTAATGATTAATAAGTTCAGTAAGTCTCAGAATGGTCACGCGATGACTGAGTTCGTTATTGTTATCCCGGTACTTATTTTACTGATTTTTGGCACCATTCAAATCGGTTTGATATATTCAGCTAAGGTGACATTAAACTATGCCACGTTTCAATCGGCTCGGCTAGCTGCCACCAATAATGCGACCTACAGCTCCTTGCGCCGTGGTTTGATTCGCGGTCTTGCACCCCTCTATACATCGTCCAGTGACCTAGATGGTATTAAGTATGATATTTCGGAAGGTGTGGACAGTAATGCTACCCGCCGTGATGCCAAGAGTGAAGTTGATGGTTATACAAGGATTATTCGTTTGAGTCCCTCAGTTAGTGCATTTGCGCGAAATTCGTTAAACGTTAATGCTGACGGAACCATTGAAATTCCCAACGATAATCTGATGTTTCGTCCTGATAATGATAACTTTGATGGGGTCAATCTGCAGGATGCCAATCTGCTCAAAATTCGTGTTCAGTATTGTTACCGGTTGATGGTGCCAATAGTAAACAAAATCATTGCGAGCCTGAGTCAAATGAATAGCGATAATAATGCAATAGCGTTCGCCGATCAGAATCGTGGATTCGTCAATGATGCTGCATCAAGGAAGCCGATTTTGGCGAGCTATGATGAGCTTTGCTCTGGTCGTGATGGAGCTAATGATCGGTCTGTCGGGTCGACTGGGTTCGTTCTTTTCTCAGAGACTATCGTGCGTATGCAGTCGCCGGCGTTTGATACGGACAACGGTACAGAGTTCGGACAATTTATGTGTAATGGACGGCATATGTCATGCCCTTAAATCAGTAAATAAACCTTTAAAACTTTAGATGGAGAACAGTATGGATAAGGCAGATATTAAAAGTAATCTCAAGAATGTAAATCAGTGGACTCGTATTCTTTATATGATTCTCTTTGCAGTGATTTTTAATGTTGCAAGTTTTGTTATTGGGGCGGTAGTTTTAGCTCAGGCATTATTTGCTATAGTGACCGGCGGTCAAAATGACAATGTACAGAAATTGGCATCTGGGTTGGCCCAGTTTATCTATGAGATTGTAAGCTTTCTTACTTATACAACCGAAGAGAAACCTTTCCCGTTCAATTCCTGGCCTGAAGTAGAGGTAGTTGCACAGGCCAAAGTTGACGAAGTTGCGGTTGAAGCTCCTGCAGAAGATGCCGACATCGCCAAGTAAGACAGCACTATCGGGCATGGATAAACCAGAGTTGATTTCGACGATTATCTCTGGTTTTTTTATTCCTACAGCATTGCCTTTTAAGTAGCGACCGCTGCTTTTTCGTCTGAGGATCTTTCCTCATAGTCAGTCTGATCCTCTGCAGATGATTGCTCGGCCGTGGCATTTTTATGGCTCTCTAACAACTGCATAATCTCAACATTTTGACTGGCTACATGGTCTTCTAATAGCTTGATTTTTTTTCTAGTTCGAAAATATTTTGGCAAACGCACGATACTCATAATCAGCCAAGTTAAAACTATACAGCCGACCCAATAGGCAATATTGGTTATTTTCGGGGTGCTATAGTCAATAATGAAAGGCTTTTGAAGGACCATGCTCAGGCTGTTGGCTTGTAGAAAATAACTCTGATTAAGATAGCCTACATATCCTATGGGTGTGCA
>TARA_B110001450_G_scaffold256409_1_pt1 | contig 21203 bp, 19 predicted proteins | sample TARA_B110001450 | Tara Oceans TARA_B110001450 (sample SAMEA4396538) | marine metagenome | biome: Polar Biome; feature: [SRF] surface water layer (ENVO:00010504); material: water (ENVO:00002006), including particulate matter (ENVO:01000060) such as... | depth 5 m | reverse complement strand
TCCCAAGAATCGGAGGCGTTGAACACCACTGCCCCTTGGGAGGGGTAGACCGTGGCATCAAAGGGTGTTTCCCACATGACGAATGGGGGTTGATTCTCCAACGGTAGGACGCAATTGACGAAGCGGTCTTGGTCGAGCACAACGCTCGTGCTGTTGGAGACGCTGTCATAGCCGCATGCGAGATCAACAACGTTGTGGCTTGAAGCACCGGTGTTGGACCAACGCTGGCCGATGAAATTTGGTAAACTGACGTATCCAAGGTCATTGGTCGTCTCCTGCAAAGAGGGCTCGAATGAAGCAAAACTTGCGTTGACGTTGGCATCTGGAATTCCGTTGTTAACGGTGTTTACGACCCACACTGTGATGTCCCAAGCCACATCCACGGCCGAACCTGAAGCAAGGGTAGCAAGGCTGAGGTCGACGCCTGAGGGCTGGTGAAGATGCATTGTGGAAGTGCTGTCGAGCTGCAACGCATGGGCGCCTGTGGCGTCAATCAGTGAAGACCAATTGACTTGGCTGTTCTGCAAAAGAATGGAGCCTGTGCAGTCTGCAGTGATTGTGTTTCCATAGCCAGAAAGGGCGGTGTGATCGATGAGGGTGAGGCAGTTGCTCGAGCCGGTAAATTGTGTGCGACTGAGGCTTGACGGGAAATTCCCGTTGTTGTCTGCGTTCCATTCAATGCCGCTGTGGTTGCCTGTCATCGTGATTTGATCAAGGTTAGCCGCTGCGTGGTTCAGGGAGATTGCAGGGACACTAGGCCCTTCCAAGTCGATTGTAGCGCCGTGGATTTGAACACGCCCACCTTGTTGACCAAGGGTAAGCCCTTGGTTGTCGACAAGGAGCGGTGAAACCGCTGGATTGTTATCTGAAAGGCTGAGATCGTACAACCACAAGTCTACTGAATTAAGGGCATAAAGCCCAGAGCCGGAAGAACCAGTCACGGAACAGTTGCGGCAAGTGACGTTGCCCGAAGAGGATTCAATGTCGTTTGATTTTTCATAGAACAAACCTGCTTGATCGCCCAGAGGTGCTGTTGCAGGATCCCCGCCGTTGTCGGTTGCCGTCAGGTTTTGCAAGGTCACGTACCTTGCATCGTACACGTGAGCGCCGGATTGACCGTTTGAAGCGAGGTGCAAACCTTCCACAATCACAGTGGCTTTGTCGATGAACAATCCATCTCGGGTGTTGTTGTGAAGGTGCCAAATAGAGCCTTGCATGGCTCCACCAGAAGTTGAGGAAACCCCCGGGCCAACTGACCCTGCCACCGTGAGTCCGTCAAAGTGAGGCGCAAAGAACGACGATCGTACCGCGACACCAGCCTCATGAGGGCCTTGTCCGGGATCGCCTGAATTCAGCACCGTCAAGTTGCGGAAGGTCGTCGAACTGTCGACAAAATACAGCCGAACGCCAACGGTTGTCGAATCTTCGACCAACGTGTTCTCAAACCATGCACCGGTTGCGTTCACATCGATTGCTGCGAAACCAATGTTGGCTGTTGTTGCGCCGGGGCCGCCCGTTCCACGAACTGTAAGGTTGGTGAAATCTGCTGTTTCATAATTGCTGTAATTGGTGTGGTTCAACTTATCGACATAGACGCCCCGGTACATGGAATTGGTCACGGTTGCGTCCTTGACCACCGCCCGAGTGTAGCCGCCATCATCGACGTGTCGAATGACGATTCCATTGTCTGATTTATCGATGGAAAGGTTGGTCAAAAGCGGTTGGCTGTCTTCGACCCAAACGCCTGCTGCCATGGCCCAAGATGAGCCACTGATGTTGTCCATGACGATGTTACGAAGCAAGCCACCTGAGCCGCCCCATATGTTGATTGCACGCGTCAAGTGATCTGTGAAGTACGCCCCATCGACGACGGGGGTGGACCCTGCTCCAATGGAGAGCCCGAGGCCGTAGCGCCAATCGTTTTGCGTGGGGACCATTCGCCCTGCTTGGTCGATGTACAAATCTCGAATCACTGGGGACGAACTGCTGAACAAATCAAGTCCGACTCGATCCGGATTGATGATGGTGAGGTTGGTGAACAAGGGGTTGCTTCCAAACATGGTAACCCCGTAGATTCCGTCTTCGATGGTGAGGTTGTGAATCACCGAGCCGCGGCCGTTTGAACTGCTGTTGAATTGGATGCCCTCATGGTCCGAAGAGGCAAACGAATACATCACAACTGGGCAACTGCTCGTCCCTTCAACCGTCAAACGCCCCTCGACGAAAATCCGTGCACCTGCACCAAGTTCAATTTGTGTGCAAGCGCTTACAATGAGTTCATCGAACACTGCAACGGTGTATGAAGTGGTGACCGTGACGGTGCCTGACCATGTGGTTTGGGCCCTTGCAGCGGTGTAATCTCTGGATGATTCTTCCGACTCAAGCGCATCAAGTGGGTTCGTCGTCATGCCCGCAAGAGGTGTGAAGAGCAACAAACAAACCAAGACAAATGCGGACCAGTGGCGATGTGTCTTGGTGTTCATGATGTGAGGTTCATGCAAATGCACTTCAAGGGTTCGGCTTCGTGGGCGACATTCTAACATTCGACGTTCATGACCTCGACTCGCAACCAATAAGGCGGGACCGTTGCTGGACGGAGCATGCCTGAGGCGTTTGTGTTGTTCAAAACCCTACCTTCTCACGAGCGAGATGTGTACCTTGCACTCAGCGAACACGCTGCAATTGCCGAAGTCCATGCACTGTATGGTGAGTTTGACCTCCTCGTCCGCGTCAGTTCGGAAAACGCGGGTGAATTGACTTCTCTGTTGATGCGAGAATTCCGCCAAATCTCCGGCGTGAAGGAAACTCAAACGCTTATCGCGGTCGAATACTGAGGTGGATTTATGGCAATTGGATTTGTTTTGATTACAACACAACCGGGACGAGAACACGATGTTCGTGCAACACTTGACAGCATTGAGTATGTGACAGACCGTTGGATGTTGTTCGGCGAATACGATTTGATCGCTCGGGTGCAAGCGGATGATGAATACACCCTCACACGGTGCATTGTCGAAGACATCCGAGTCATCAAGGGCATTGCCGACACAAAGACACTCATTGGCGCTGAACTTTAATCACAGCAACAAATGAAGTTGCGATTCCAGAGACTTTGCGGCGCGCGGACATCCTGCTGATCGATGCAGAGTAATCGCCTCGCGCAATGCGATACGTCGCATGTTTGGCTCTAACTTTGATTTGCATGCCCACCAGCGAGCATGAAGGCGATGGAGGGTGGCGCTGTTTGAGGGGATTTGTGGCTCAACCGTAGCTGAAAAGACTTGTTTTGCTTTTTCTACATCCGTTTCGCTCAGGAATTCGACGAGTGAGAGCCGCAGCCCCTCCGCTCGAACCGAATTGGTCTGTGCTTCGATTGCGTCTTGCATTTCTTGAACCGCTTTCGCCCGCTCGTTGGCGTTTTGAGCAGAAAGCAGGTGGGCTTTTGCTTCCATGCCCTGCAACAGAGGTTGGGCAAGCCCCCCAATTCCAGCAAGGGAAATTCTGAGGCGTTGAGCCTTTTCGAAATCGCCCTCCCGCAAGGCCAGAGCATGTTGAATCATGGACATGGCCACAATCGTCACTGATCGTTCATCCGAATTCGGTTCGGAAACATTGACTTTGGATAAGTAGTGCTTGATGTCCTTTGATAACGAAGCATCTTGCTGCCCAAACACGCAATCATCGAGCCGGCGAGCGGCGGCTGCAAGGGCCATACGGTTGGCTTCACTTGGAACATCGGACGTCAAACCTGCTTCAATGAGCTCCTCCGCATCCGACACCCTGCCTTCCAGCATCGCCAAGCCAAGGGCGACTTGACGTGACTTCGCCGCATCTTGAATCCCTTCGAGGTGTCGACGAACGTGGTCTGGCTCGCACCGTTCAATGGCCACCTTCCCCGCAAGGTAATGCAAATGGGAAGGTGCTGAAGAAACTTTGATCGCCTGTTCGAGCAGAACTGAAAAGGCCCCAGAGTGTGTATCCAACAGCTGCTCCATTTCTGAATCGAGTTGAGCATCAATCCCCTCTTCAAGGCTGGCGATTCGATGATAGAGCAAGATAACATGATCGTCAGCGGTTTCTGCTAACGCCTTCCAATGCTCGACTGCTGCCTTATGCAATTGCCGTTTTGCATCTTCGTCGAGGGCTGACCGCCGTACATTTCGTACCAAATGTTGGATTTCCATTTTTTCAAGGTTTGATGTCCAACGCAAGAAGGCATAATCATCCAAGGTTCCGACAACTTCGCTGTCAAACGCCTTTTTGGCCTCAATGGGCATCGGAACCATAACGATGTGATCAAGGCCCGAGCGGGTGGAATCATCGAGGGTTGAAAGGACAACGTCCTCTACGTAAGATTGGACATCCGCTCCAGCCTCTGGCAGCGGCGCACCGTCTTCATGAAGTAAAATTGCAAGTGGATGGCCGCCGAGGCTCTCCGCCACATGGAGCCGTTCCCCTTCCTCGAGTGATTCGCCCAAGAGCAGTGCTGCGTCTTTGACTTTGAGGGCTGGAACGGTGATCCGAGGGAGTTGGTCGGCAAAGGAAAATGGCTCCCTGCCAATCAACAGCATATGAGCGGCTTGAGCGCTGTCAAGAAGACCGCAGAAGGTTCTGATGGAATCGCTGTGGCGTTCTGGAATCAAGTGTGCGTCATCAATGACCAGGACATCCCCTTTGCATTTGAGGGCTGCAAATTCAGCAAGCGCCTCGTGGTTTTTCGGAAATGGACCATTGAATCCCCATTGTTTGCACAGGGCATGCAGATCTGTAAACTCGTCCACTGAAGCCCATCGCACGTTTGTCCCCGAGGCAAGAAGTTCTTCGCTCACAAGACCGCCGAGGGTTGTTTTACCTATTCCAGGAAGTCCACTGAGGACCAAACAATGCTGTGTTTGAATGTTCTTGATCACTTCTTCTGCAAGGTGGAGGCGTCCGTGGATTTCTCCAAGGTGGGGGGGGTTTCCAAATGATTTCCCACGAGAGGATTTCTTAGTTTTCTTTTCATCACCCAATTGTTCAAACGCTTTTCGACCAGCCTCGGTGAGATGATACACGTGCCTTCGCCTTGAACCACCTCCAATGACGTGAGCCTTTCGCTTGAAAACAAGCCCATTGTCTTCAAGGCTATTGAGCGGAGAGTTCAACGCACTGCGCACCACGCCCAGGGCCTCGCTGATTCCGGGAAGCGAAAGGTGTCGAGTGACGTCCCACGCCTTTTCCATGGTCGGGGAAAAACCACCCAGCCAGCGCAAAATACGCTCTTGGGGTGCTGAAAAGGAACCAACCATATCACTTCCCATGAACGAGCCGCTTTCTAACCACCGCTTTTCATGCGTCAATCAAAGCGACTCAAGGGGTTTCCTTTTTTGGGGGCGGCGACGAGCAGAACGCATGCCTGTCACCCTCGCTTCGGTGGATTTCCCCAAGCGCCCGGGTGTTTATTTATTCAAAACCAATCAAGGGCGCGTCCTCTATGTGGGGAAGGCCACAAAATTAAACGAACGAATCCGCTCCTATTTTGCTCAAACTCCAGACCGGCAAATGATCCCTGAACTGGTCAAGCGTTCTGATGACATTGAGTGCATCGTCACCAATTCACCAGAAGAAGCCTTGATCCTTGAACGTCAACTGATTCGCCAGCATAAACCGCGCTATAATTCAATGCTCAAGGATGACAAATCATACCCTTATTTGGTGTTGACAAAGGAAGAAATTCCAAGAATCATGTACACGAGGCACCCCCCAAAAGCAAGCTTGCGATGGGGACCGTTTCCAAACGCTGGTGCTGCAAAACAAGTCATGCAATTGCTGCGGAGGCAATTTGGAATCCGCGATTGCAAGGAATTGCTCCCTCAAGGATGCTTGTCAATGCACATTGGCTTGTGTGCTGGACCTTGCATTGACGCAACGGGATACGCTCAACGCGTGAACACCGCTCGTCGAATCTTAAACGGTGACGCTGTTGCTTTACTGGAAGAATTAGCTCAAGGGATGGATGAGGCTTCTGAATCGATGGAATTCGAGCAAGCAGCGGCCCATAGAGACACCATACGAGCGGTGCGTGCAACAACAGGGCAACACGTTGTTTCGAGCAAGGTCTACCGTGACTGCGATGCGATCGGCATTGCAGCGCAAGGGGAAATGGCTGCTGTGGTGGTCATGCATGCCGATCAAGGTGTGGTTAAGGGTCAAGAGGTGTGGCCGATGGTGCATCGAGGGGATCTTGGAGAAACTGTAGCCAACTTTGTGGCGGAACATTACGCCAACAGACGCCCTCCACGGTTGCTCTTGACTCCAACTCCACTGTTGAACGGTGTCGAAGAATGGTTGTCCACGCGACGGGACGCTAAGGTCGAAGTTCGTACACCCCTCCGTGGTGATTTAGTGACCTTGCTCACCCTAGCGCGCCAGAACGCTGACATCCAAATGACCCGGTTAGCAAACGCAACCAGCGGATCGTTAGAACAACGCGCAGCCAACGACGGAGCCGCTGTGCTGGGAATGGATCAATTGAATCATATTGTTTGCTTCGACATGGCTCAACTGCTGGGCGATGAACGGGTTGGTGGAAGCGTTACCTTTCGCAACGGAAGGCCCACCAAGAAAGAGTATCGGACTTACATCGTCAAGAGCGATGCAATGGATGACCTGCGCATGATGCGGGAAGTGGTTGAACGATGGCTGAAGCGCCAAGACTCCTGGCCAGATTTGCTTCTCATCGACGGGGGTGAAACCCATTTGTCCACGATCACTGCCTTGCTCAAGGAGCATGACCTGCTCGATCAATTCGCGCTCGCCGCTCTGGCGAAGCGTGAAGAAACAATTTACAGGAATGGCCACGAACCAATCATCTTGGATCGAAAAGGCCGAGTTATGGTCCACGCTCGCGATGAAGCGCATCGCTTTGTCAACACCTATCACAGAAAACGGCGTGGTCGAAGCAGGCTTTCTGATCCGTTGGAACAAGTGGAGGGTTTGGGCGCCAAGAAGATGCAAAATCTGCTGAGGCATTTTGGTGGGAGGCAAGGCATTCAACATGCATCGGCTGACAACTTGATGACCGTGCCAGGGATCGGTCCAGCGCTTGCTAAGCGCATTTATGACGCCCTTCACGGATGATCAATCAAACAGCTCATCGCCAAGATCTTCATCCGCTGCATCCGTCACATCGAACGAAACATCGTCAAACGGAGAGGGTTGCGTGCCCTCCGAACTCACGACCTCTTCCATCGAAACGAAGCTCGATAGGTCCGGTGCTGCAACGGCGGAAGGGGGCGCTTTCGGAAGGGGCGGGATGGAAGGAGCGCTCGGGGTCACTTGCAATGATTCAAGCTCCCCGTGCAGTGCTTCGCTATGGAATCCGGAGAGATCTGCGAATTCTGCGTTGCCCAATTTGGGCTTTGCGGCAGATGCGGCTCTGGCTCTGCGAATCTTTCTCACTCGCTTCTTCTTTCTGCGACGACGGACGTAAAGCAAAAGCAAGATGAGAATAATAGCGGGGTACTTCCAAAATTGCACCAAGAAGTACAACCAGGTGAGGTGGAGTTGGAAGGTGACGGTGTCTTCAACATCACCAGCAGGCAACGTGTATGTGATTTGTTGGCGTCCATCAATCATCGCCTGTTCAATGTTCCCTTCAGCGGATTCGAGGTTTTTCAGAGTGATGCCCCTTGGGAGGGTCACGGTGAATGGCCCGTTCACTGCCACTTCGAATTCCTTTTGCAGTTCATGAGGCATGGTGTTGAAGTTGAATGGAACCGAAACGCTGCTGTCTGAGTCCTCATCTGGAAGGGTCACACCATCCCATTTGACTACGCTGTTCGCCAGCATACCGGTAACCCCTTGCATAAGCATGGCCATTGGTTCAAGGAACATCGAACGGATTGCATCCGTTACGAGACTCAATTGAATGCCAGAGGTGTCTCCGTCACGAAGTTTACCCAAATCGCCCCCAAGGCTGAGTTCAAACTGGACCTTCGGGATCTTGAGTGTCAAACTCAGTGGCTCATCATCGCTGACAGTAAGGTCGGGCGGACCAACGCCCTTGAGCCGCGATTGAACTTCAAAATCACTGATGTCGATTTCTTTGAAATTGATGTGTTCGGTATCCATCAACAACTGAGAATATTCGTGGAGGAAAAGCGTGAACAATTCACCAGTTCGTTTAACGAAGGTTGCAAGACCTTCAGCTGTAAATTCGAACGTCAGAGTTTCGTTGCAGATGCTTAGCCCGGGACGGCAAAGAAGTTCGCCGATGTCAAAAGTCCTGTTCATTGGGGTGTCTAATCTGCTTGCGATATCAAGTCCGAGTCGAATCAAATCAGAAGGCAACGCCTCGAGCATCACGCTGTGTTCGCCGGCTTCAGGTATACGGTCGGTCGGAATGCCAATTCGATACACCGATACATCTGCGTCCAAGGCAAATTCAAACTCGACGGACCGAGTCCATTCATTTAGGTTGAATGACATTGCATCCATTTCCACATCGGTTGTGACGCAGGTTTTGTTGGTGCTGGGGCAAAGAACATTCTGATTAGCGTCTCTGATGACGCTCCGCCAATCGTATGGGTCCGTACCAGCAAAGGAAATACGGTTGGTCTCATTGCCGGCAAGGGTGTCTTTGAGCACCAAGCGGTCACCACCAGCAGCGGTTCGAACCCATGGTGGCAGGATGATTTCAAGGGTCAGTTCAGAAGGCGGGAGATTTTCAGGAACAATCGCTGAGAGGTAACTGCTGTTGAGGACCGTTTCGAGCGTTAAACCTGAGTTCAGCACGCGCTCGAAGTCGTCTTCATTCAGTTTTTCGATGACCTCTGCGAGTTCCTCATTATCGTTGTTTTCTGCCAAGATGTCAATCAAGCGCATCGAAAAGGGTTTGCTGGTGGTTTGGAGGTAGACTGGGTGTTCGACGCCCATTGCCTCTGCGCCGAGTACACAATAGTGAAGATCAACCCCCGCGGGCGCTACTTCAGTGCAGCCGGTTGAATGGGAATAGTTGAGCCCTCCAGAGGGCATCGCACCAACCGCAGATCTTGAAGAAACCCATGACATGTTGTTCATTTCAATGGTATCGATTCCTGCAACAGTGGAGGATACGCCTTCCGCAATGACATCAATCGGGAATTGAGAAGTGAAATTGGACAAGTCGACAAGTCCGTTATGATACGCTAAGCGAATCCCGTCAGCGGTCACCACTGGAACTGTGGCTTGTTCGGTCACTTCCATCAGAGAGATGCCCCAATCTTGCATTGTTTGGTTGTCCAAATAATACATGCCCGCTACAAAATCCAACGTTGCTGCTGATTCATCGCGCAAATCTAATGTGATTTGCAGATCAAGCGCCTTGCTTCCTTCAGGCACCTCCACAGTTGTTGTGCCAGTGCGATTTCGGTGGCTGATTGACAATTCAACACCTTGGCTCAAGTTTGAGTCAAGGTTTGTTGCTGCGCGGTGGTCGAGGACCCATGAACCTGAGTTGTAAGGAGGCGTACCCGCACGTGAAAGCAGTTGGCCTTGGGCGTCAACAGCGTCAATCGTTGCGTAACTTGGAGGGTTGAATATGTAGGAGGCAAGATGGCCCCGTTGAGCGACGAAGTCGAAGGTCGAGGTGATTTCTGTCCCCATAATAAGAAGGCCCTGATAGGCCCGTTCAAGGTTTAAATCGGGGTTTGAACCGAGGTTGAACGACGATTCGTCAACTTGAATGAGGGCCGATGTCGACAGGCAAACCGGGGGATAGAAAGCGTTGTTTTCTGAAGCGCCCTCTTCGGCGGAATCGGTTGCAGGATCAGTGGAACAAGGTGTCATGACGGCGCCGTTTTGGTATTGGCTAGCAAAATTGGTCGAGACATCAACCTCGCCCATGCTGTTGAGGGAGGATTTGATGGCTTTGCTGATTTCACTTTTGAGTTTGTTTCCAACCGTTGGAGAACCGGAGCCATTGGTTTCTTGGTCGATGAAATTACGAATCAAGTCGGCTGGGGCTCCGTCGTCTGCTTCTAAACCGTCGTTCGCCAAATAAGCGTCAAGGAATTGATTTGAAAGTCCAAGTTTTTCCCGATCGAACTCATAAATGGCCCAAGTGAGTTCCAATTCAATCTGCCCGGTGCTAAGCATATTGAACTCATAAGTTCCTTCAATCCAGTCTTGGAAGTTTGGAGTTCCATCGTCTGCTTCATCGTATGTATCGCAGATCCCATCAACCGCTGCGCCCGGGTCTTTATCGCAGGATGTCATGCCTGCAGCGGCCGCATAAGGAACAAAAATTGAGAGCATCATCACAAAGACAAGCGCGTGGGCAAGAGCTTGCTGGCGGAAGCTTTTACCGCGTGGCAGATGGCTCATGCCTTTGGCTTACCACGCCACATTCATAGGCGTTGCCCCCCTCACTCTACCATGGAACTTGGTCTGGTAAAGGACCACCAAGGGTTGGTAGTCTGGACTGCTAAACCGCACGGTGCCCAACTTCACAGCGCACTAAAATCGCTTCTGTGGCTAAACCCACAGGCCCGCTGCGGCCCGATTTCCGAACATGAAGTTGGATTTGCTTGCCACCAAGTGAGCGATCTAACTGAAAACGAAAAACAGGCATTAACCTCAATGTTCCCACACCGCTATGAACACGCTCTTCGCTTGATTACAGGCCAAAGAGCATCGGTGAATCCCCACGAGAGGTTGTTCCAGGCGGTGAACATTTGGATGGCAGAACGCGGTATCACTTTTAGCAAAGATCATCAAGCCGGACTGCCTCAAAAATGGGAACGGCTAGGCGATCTTGTCATCCTCAACCAAGCCTCGTTCTCCAATGATTCTTGGCAAAAAACGCTGCACTCAGAAGCCGGCAGCACGAGTGACCTTTGGGAAAAAGTAGCACGAGCACTCGGCGGGGAACGACTCGCTCAACAGGCGCAAATTATGGACAATGCATTACGAAGCCCACAACTAAAATTGCTTCATGGTGCTGCCACATGGGTGGAATTTTTAGATCATGGTGTTCATTTTGGATTTGACGCCGCTCAGGTGATGTTCTCTTCAGGCAACATCACTGAACGTCACCGAATTGGTTCCATCTCCATGGAAGGAGAAACCGTGGTCGATGCCTTTGCGGGCGCTGGGTATTACACGCTCCCGATGCTGGTGAGAAGCGGTGCTGCGCTCGTCCACGCCTGCGAGATGAATCCTGCGTCGATTGAAGCGCTGAACTGGGCTTCAAGCAAGAACGGCGTTGGTTCAAGACTGCTGGTCCACCCAGGCGACAACCAAACAACCCTGCCAATGTTGACCGGGGTTGCTGATCGATGCCACCTTGGCCTCTTGCCATCCTCAGAAGGCGTTTGGCAGCATGCTCTTGCGTGCTTGAAACCAACAGGTGGGCGGTTGCATGTTCACATGAACGTACCAAAAGCAGAGATTGAGTCTTGGAAATCAAACACGCTGAAGCGTCTAAGGGATTTAGCCAAGAAAATAGGCCGGCAGTGGGACATCGAAGCCGAACACCTCGAACGGGTGAAATCGTATTCACCTGGCGTGATTCACGTGGTTCTTGATGTCAAGTGCTCAGCTGCCTAGGCAGCATGACAGGACCACTCATGTTGTGCCTTCAAGCAGAACAGCGTCGTACGTTGGGGCCGTTGTGGAATGTTCAATCCCAAGAGGTGGGTCGATGCGGCCAACATAAAACACAAGGAAACCAACAATGGCCAGCGTCACTATTGCTCCCATACTCAACCCAACAACCCCAAAGGCACCGGTCAAACTCGAGAACCAAGTTGTGGTGTCCTCTCCAATGGAACCAGGAAATCTGAGCGTTCCGTCAGGGTCAGAAACGCCAACGATTCGAACCGAAATAATTTCCACTTCATAGGTTGGACGGCCTGCAGAGGATGCGGGATTCTGAATTTGCTCGTCACCGGTTGGGTCGTCTGAGGTTGGCGTCAACGCAATCGCTCGAACATGGCTCATGCCGCTACGAACGATACCGAATGTAGCGTAGCCTTCATCGTCTCGGTTTTCGGGATCCAAATTATGCGCTTCAGTTTCTGCAATGTACCACTGAGCATCAGCTGAATCAGGATCTTGGCTTCGAGCCATTCCAATCGCACCATCCACATGAGAGAGGTTTGGGTTGAGTTCGAGGGGGATCGTATCGCCGGTACCGCCGCTTCCACACTGTGGGCTTGTCAGCGGGTACAGGCCAACCCTCGAGCAGGTCGGATCGCCGCCTTGGATGACGAAGTCATCAATCACACGATGGAAGAAAATGCCGTCATAAATCCCATTCTCTACGTTGAGAATCATGTTGTTTGTCGTGATGGGAGCCCACTGTTCAAACAACTCAAGCGTGATGACTCCGTAGGACCTCGAAGAAAGGTGAGCAGGGACATAGGAAACTTCAATTTCCACAATCGCATTGCCCTGGTAGGTAAACTGCATAGGCGTGTCTTCCGGTTCGGGGCCGTCAACCCACAAATCAGGGTCAACGCCCACCTTTCGCCAGGCGCTGTTGCTGGTGTCGGCCGCTGCGAATGGCAGCGCAAGGGCTGTCATGCACAGAAGGTTCAGGACGAGCAAGCAGGCCAGTCGTCCATTCATGGTTAGGCGAAGCGGTTCCCCCCCATCAATCGTGCGGAAGTATTGCTGTTCAGCCCATAGACAAAAAAAGGGGCCCTCTCTGCTCAAGGTATGGAACAACAATCCAACTTTATGGCAAACTTGACACTCGGTTACGGAACCTTCCTCCTTCTTTGGGGCGTTGCCATCTCTGTTCTTTCGAGTTCGGATTCGATCACATCTTACTTTCCAAGTTTTCTTGGTGTTCCTTTGATGCTTTCTGGCTTCATGACGCTACGGATGCCTGAAAAGCGAAAATTATGGATGCATGTGGCGGCCACATTTGGTCTGCTGTGCGCCATTGGTGGCACCCGATTCTTCATGGTCATGGGCGATGGAATCAATTATGCATCTAGCTCGATGCTGATGTTGCTCGTGACCGGGGTTGCTTACACCGTTGTGTGCGTGCGTTCTTTTATCGCTGCCCGCAAGGCGCGTGAGGCAGCCCAAGTTTGAATCGCAAGATACGGAAAAGCGTCATGCTCTTGAGCAAGGAGGGCTTGGCCGAATCATGGCTGATGCGACAGAACCCGTTGATGCCGCTGCCGACGAGGCGGTCTTGATTGGTGAAATGATGCAGCCAAGCAATGCAAGGCGCCAATTGACCCTTTCAGCCGTCAGCACAATTGCGGTTGCGGTCGTGTTTCTTCTTCTTGCTATGACCTTTGGAGAATCCCTCATTGCCTCGACCAGCGACGAGGATTTTGAAGGCGATTGGTGGGACACACCGTTGCAGCTCCGCCATCAAATGGATTTGCCGATGGACACCTTGCGGGCGCAGCTTCCCGTCAATGGCACCTATGAGGCGCTCCCGTACACCGAGCATTTCATTGAAGTTGAGCTTCCAGCAAGCGAACAGGATGCCGGATTCCCTGGCCCGGCGTTGATGCACGTAGCACTTTGGCTGCCTAATGTTCCAGAGGGCACACAAGTTCCAGTGATCATGACCATTCACCCCTACTATGATTTCGGAGGCGAGGGCATGCCGGGCGTGGGCGAAGATTCCTCTCCAAACACCGTACCTGATGGCGGGGTTGGAAAATGGGTCTACGATACCTTCCTGCCTCACGGGTATGCGTTTGCACAGGCTTCGACCTTTGGCACAGGACAATCCACTCACTGCCAAGACGTCAAAGGCCTGGGAGAACAAACTGGAATCCAAGCCGTTACCGATTGGCTTGGACAGCAGAATTGGTCAAACGGGAACGTTGGCTTGATGGGCAAATCATACGCTGGTACCACAAATTGGGAAGCAGCCCAGAATCCAAGCGAACACCTGAAGACAATCGTTCCAATTTCAGGCTCGATTGGGGTCCAAGAAATGTTCTACCGAAACGGTTCTTCGGAAGCTCGCGCCATGGGCTATGATGCAGCCTACCAAGCCGCCACCACTGACTTGACAACCGATGACATGCGCGTGTGCTCAGACGACGCGATTGGCCCACTCAACCCCTTCTCCACATGGGGATGGGCTGAATTCGGAGGGGCGGATTGGAACGATTATTGGGACGAGCGTCGCCACCTGCCTGATGTGTTGGAAAATTACCGAGGCAGCGTCTACATCGTTTGGGGCATGCAGGACTGGAACGTCGACCCATACCACGCTTTCCCGACGTACCAAATGCTGATCGATGCCGGCATCAACGCTCGAGCCATCTCAGGGCAATGGGCGCACAACTACCCAGATCAACCCGACCGCCACAGTGAATTGGACAGCGGATACGGCCAAGAAGCCTATCCAAACATGAGTCGAATGGACTGGGCTGTGGAACTCTATGGATGGTTCAACTACTACCTCAAGGGCATTGGCGATGAACCAGAACCAATGGTACAGATGCAAACAAACGACGGCCGTTGGCACGTTGAGGGCACGTGGCCACCTGCCGATGTCATGTGGGACATGCACTCCATTGATTCTTCGTGGGGCAACCTTGCTACCGTCACCGGCCTCGGGGGTTCAGCCACCCTCGTGAGTCCAACGTTTGAAAATGAGACGCACATTTCGGGCTTGCCAACCTTACATCTTGATGTCACGACACAAGCTTGCAACGGGGGTCAAATATTTGCCACGCTGTACGATGATACGAACAACCTGCGATTGGGTCATGCGACCATGGACATTCGTTACCGAGACGGGGGCCATGAGGCGAAGCCAGCCCTTCCATTCACCCAATACACGATGCTAATGGAATTCAATCCTCTTGATGTGGTTCTGCCTGCCGGCCATGCCCTGCGATTGGAATTGACTGAACAAGGAGAGGATTACCTGCCAGGGCCTTGCGCTACGAACCCTCTGGGTGGGCTTAGCATCAACGGCGGCACCTTTGGACTCCCGCTCATCGATCGCCCCCCAATGCATGAAGCATGGTTTGAAGCACCTCATTGGTGGGATCAGCAGCCAATACCAGCGTGAGGCATGCCCTCATGCGCGTGCTTGTTTTCGAAGACTCATACGATGTTGAAGCCATGCTTCAATCAGCAGGCGTCAACCTCAGCAATACGGTTCTTCTCCAGAGATGGTCATCAGAAGATGCAATCCAACACATCGAAGCGTTTCAGCCACAAGTGGTGATGCTGGATTTCTTTATGCCCCCCCACACTGGTTTGGAAGTTCTTTTGATGCTAAATCGAGCCGTTCGTGAGGCTGCGTTGGTTCGCCCAGACTTGGTGATTGGAATCTCAAGCGAGAACGAAGCGAATGCAATGATGCTCCACGAGGGTGCCGATCAGGCCATTATCAAATTTGAACTCCATACATTGAGCATTTGGAATGGCGTTTTGAATTAAATTCAAGCGATGAGGCTAAATTGCGCCCCTTGTTGAGCGGTGTATGGTTGACATTGACATGCCCAATGTGAGTTCGCCACTTATGGAGCAGTTGGAAGCACTTGGTCCCATTTTTGGAGTTGTGTTGATCCTTGCTGGCGCATTCTTGATGATTCGAGGCCATGAGCGTCTGCAGTACATTGCAGCTGCCGTCGGCGCAGGCGTGGGTTACGTTGGCGCACCGCTGGTCTACGCGCTTATCCCCGATGGCACCATCGACGAACTTTACATCATGATTATACTGATGCTAATCACTGCAGGAATTCTATTGATGACCGTTCAATTGACCATCCATTTGGCTGCATCGCTGGGGATCTATTTAGGATTTAGCTGGGGGTTCCAGTGGCTGGATGCGAGAGGTTATGAGTTTGCAAGCAGCGAATTTGTCACCAATGCAATGGCGGTCATAGCCTTCTTTTCTGTCATTTACATACGCAAAAAGTTACCCCTTTTGGTTTCTGCATTGCTGGGCAGTTTGGCAACGCTTTCAGGCATGTTGGTGCTCAACGGTCAGCCGCTTGGTACGCTTGACCCGGGAAATTCCTCCACCATCGTCATTGTACTGATGCTTTCAATCTTGAGCGTTACCGTCCAGATGAGAGCAATAAAGCGCAAATCAGAGGCGGAACTTCCGCCTGAGGAAAGGGGCCTAAGTCGGAAAGATCGGCGCAAGAAAATGGCGGAAGAAGACCCTCGAATTTATCGAGCCCCCTCCGAACATGACTTGCCCGATTTGCGCTAAAAAGGGCAAACGAAACTTCAAAACCCTCCCTTTGTACAATTGGCCATGTCCGGTAACTTGGTGTACGGTAAAGGCACCACTGACCGTTGGACTTTCTTAGCAACCGCAATTGTCGCTGTCGCCCTTTCCGTTGCCTTTGCCAAGGTGAGCCTCAAACCATTGTGGCAGGAAAGCGCAGAGTCGTTGGTGGCGCCGTGGGCCCCAATCGCGCTCGTGATGCTCACCAGGTTCATCGCTCTAGCATGCGGTATTTGGGCCATCATCAGCATGTTCCGGGTTGGTCCAGGCAACATGCAAGTGCTCCTTCATGAGCGGCGAACAATGAAAATACTGCATCCGGTAAACTCTGAGAAATTTGTCACCTTCAGTTCATGGACGCTGCTGTGCAATATCCTTTATTTTGGCAGCGTCAGTGTTGCTTCAGTCATGACGCTCAATGGGAAGGAAGTCCCTCTTTGGCTTGAGAGGTTCGAAGTGAGTATGTTTGCAATCGCTTGCAGTTCAGCGTTTTTGACAGCGACCATCGTTCGACATATCCTCCTTCCCGATCTGATGAAGTCCGATCGTGATCCCAATTTCCTCTTCACTTACCATGAGCAAATCATGCACAACTTTGCTGCCATTTTCTTGGCTGTAGAACTCTTTCTAGTTGGCCCAACCCTTCATCCAGAATTTGGCTTGTATTGCGTTGGGATGGGTCTTGTTTACGTTGGTTTTGCCTATATCTTTGCCTACCAAGGTGGCGGGTACTATGTCTACAGTTTCATTGATCCAAGATTGAAGTACGCTCCATTTGTGATGCTTGGGCTCGCTGCTGCGATCGCTGTGGTTTACCTCATGATGACCTTTGCAAGCATCGTGGTTCAGGCGAACCCGTTGATTGGGGCGTTGCTTCTCGTTGCTTGGGTAAGTAAAATTGTGCAATTTAGCCCGACGAGGGCTTAGGTTCAATCTTCGTCGTAAGGTTGCCACTCGTCTTGACCTTCCTCTCGGAACCACCAGTAGCCATCTTCATCTTCGAACCATTCGACGCCGTTCTCATCAATTGAATAGCCATCCACCTCTTCGCCCTCTTCTGCGGCTTCAGCTTCGTCTTCTGCATTGGGGTCGACCATGCCAGATTCCTGGGAGATTTGTTGCTTGAGTCGCTCCAATTCATCATCTGCATCTGCGAACACACGGTTTTCAGTAACGATGTCGGCTTCATGATCCCCTTGTCGTATGGCATCGTCAGATTCAGCAATGAAATCATCGCTGATGCGAGCTTTGAATTCTTCAAACTCGTCTCGACCGTAACTGCCTAGGAATTCATCGCCCTTGGATTGCATGAGGTCATCGAGGTTGGCTCGCTTCTCCCGTTTCAACTCAGGAGCGTCTGGGACGCTACCGGCATAAAAGGAATCTTCCTCGTCGGACAATTTGCCAAAGGAGCGACCTTCAGGATCAACTTCTTCGATGGCTTCGATGATCAAATCGTGCTCTTCCTCATCGAGGTTTTCTTCCTCGTATTGTGTGCCGACCATATTGACCAGTTTGTTGAGGTTCTTGGCCAACTTTCTGTCGTCATCCTCGAATTCATTGACCAGTTTGTCAACTTGCTTCAAGAGTCGCTCATATGGCGTGCCAGTAATAGCACCAAGGAAACGCCCAAAGCCCCCCTTCTTCTTCGCCATGGTGGTTCCTATGAACGGCCCCTTTTGAAAGATGCTTCGGCGTCTTGAACCGCCGCACAGTTCATTCAAGAGAGTCCTATGGGGTGGACGAGGACGATGGTAGAACCGTGGCTTGTCGATTTAATGACCTCATACAATGAGGAATCATACAGCGGTCGCGAAGCCTACACCGCCCAAGTGCATCTGCCAGGCAAGGTGTTCGCTGACCTTGTATGGTGGGCCCTTCAAGCCCTACCTGATGAAATCCTAGTCGGCCTTGATGTCGATGCTGAAATTCCGCATGTCGAAGAAGTGGACGAACGGTTCAGTGCCAAAGAATCCACTTACAACCTGTTTCAAGGTCAAGGGTATCGAATTAAAGAAGCACATATTGTCAATCGAGGCGATTCATATTCCGTACACCACCTCCCTGAAGATTGGACTGATGACATGTTTTCCAGTTCCAGAGGCTCCCGGGCGGGTCGGTTCACCCACTGGTTGCACACCCACCCAAATGCACCTGCGATCCCCAGCGGTGCTGATGCTGATGCGGCTCAAGAAACACCAGGCATCGACATGATCCTTGGGTTGCGATTCTCACCAGAAGGGCCCTTGCCCTGGTTTGATGATGTCGAGGGGCAGCGGCGAAGGGTGGGCCAAGAAGCGGTCCCTGAACCAACAAAGGCTCGCCGAAGGTCGTTCTTCCAACGGCAAAAATTACCGGTGCTTGGTGTGGCCCCAAGCGGGCACAAAATTCACGAAATTCAGTTGATTGCGTTTCACAAAAATGGTTTGGGCATCAACGTCCTTCTTGTGGATGAAGACGGCTACCCTTACGGTTGGGAAAGGTTCAGTGTTCAGGCAAACAACGCGGCGTGAAGTCCTTCAAGCCGTGCTGGATTTACGCCAAGATCGCCTTGACCCAAGCGCGATTGAGAATGCAATTCGATTCGAGTGGTGCCCTCATCAACGGCGCTAAGACCAACCGCTATGTCGTCAGGGAATCGCCAAAAGGAGGTGCGTTCGACGAAGTGGACGTAATGGCTGGTTGCGGAGGAATCGGTGCTCAGCACGTCGCCGTTTTGATCCTCGATGTATGCCTCGAGGCTGGTTTGCACTTCGTCAAGAGGTGCTTCAATCACGAGCGTCAGGCTATCCATCCGGAAGTCTTCATCCCCACCAAGATGAGCGCAGTTCATGCTTGTAGGTTCACAGGTGGGCATCGTTTCGAACGCCTCATCACCAGCGCTGACCAAAATCCAGGCTTGGCACAGCAGCCAAGGCGAAACCAAAGCCAGCACCACAAGCACCGCATTGGAGCGAGTCAGGAATTCTCGTTTAGAGCTCATGCCGTTCCCAACCTGTTTCAGACCAACGGTAAACCATCGGTTGCCCAGTGGGGACTTCCAACGACAGCACTTCGGCCTCAGAAAGGCCTTCAATGTGCATGATGATGCTGCGAAGTGAATTACCGTGTGCAGCGACAAAGATGTTGTTTCCCGAACGAAGGGACGGGATCAGGGTGGATTCAAGGTATGGAATGGTCCGTTCAGCGGTCAATTTTAGCGATTCGCCGGATGGTGGGGGGACATCAAACGAGCGTCGCCAAATGTGCACTTGCTCGTCTCCATATTTTTCACGAGTAGCGTCCTTGTTAAGCCCCTGTAAATCGCCGTACATGCGCTCGTTTAACTGCCAAGAGACATGCACTGGAAGCAGGTCAGCGGCTCCGGCTTCCCCCTTGATTTGAGCCCATTCAATCATACGTGCCTCATTTTCAGAGACAGAAGCAAGCCCGCCCTCGGGTTCAGGGTAGTGGAACACCGGAGTCTTGCCGCCGTTGTGTTGGGCAAGTGCGATCATCGCGGTCATCTGGGCTCTGATGAGGGTTGAGACATGAACTTCGTTCAAATCAAGGTGGGCGATTTTCTTTCCACCTTCAATGGCTTCCGTGATGCCGACGTTGGTGAGCGGCACATCCACCCAGCCGGTGAACAACTTAGCAGCGTTCCACATCGATTGACCGTGGCGCATCAAAATGAGCAGCGACATAAGAACTCCCTGTGCAAGGGGCGGTGGCGGTTCTCCATGAACATGGCGGCTGGCTCATGCCACCAAAATCGGCAAACCTGCAAGAATAGCAATTGGGATAATGCCCATCATTAAATCTCGAATCAACAAAATGATCAAGGTTTTGGTGTTTGTTTTGGCGATGCTGTCGAATTCCCGTTGAAGTCGAGCATCAACTGCATCAGTTATTTTTCCAGCACCTGTGCGTGCAAGCTGAACAGACGCGGTTAAGGCGACAGAACTTAGCAATCCTGCTGGAGTAATTTTACGGGTCAAGAGAATTCTTTTGCCCCAGCGTTTGGCTGACTTGTTGACTACTTCTCCTGTTGTGTCCCCAATGGAAGCAACATTAGTTTCCTTCTTTCTTGAGAATGCACGTAGCCATTTACGAGTTTTCAGTCCTGCATCAGCGATTTTTTTGATCTTTTCGATATCATGTTTTTCGATTGCTTTCATCATTCGACGCACACGAGCAATTCTAAGGAAATCAAAAAATATCCAAACGATGAATGCTAATATCAGAAAAGCGATACCCGAATTAGGGGTCTGAGCCCATGTTTGCCACCCGATTGGATCCAGAAAACCACGCAATCCTAGAACGATCAACGGAGGGATACTGAAGGCAATGATTTCGTTTATTGCCAATATTCCAATTCCTTTGATAGGAAGATCGCGGAGTTGTTTGATTGCCCAGGTTGTATGTGGGGCCAAACGCATCAAGGCTCTTCGAAAGGGGAAAAGGAGAAACATAATCCGTAAAAGTAACGGTAACCATATGACAACGAGAACGTAAGCTGCCCACGGCCCTTCGGGAGGGATCTCAGGCAGTTGCAATGGTTGTGCCACGCTTGCCCATACTCCTGATTCACATCAATCTTTCACTTGAGATTTTGATATGCTTGTGTGACCTTGGACTCGACTCCATCCATGGCTTCACACAATTTGCGACCATATTTGCGCCCAATTCCATATCCTGCCCCTGCGGCAGCAGCGCCGCTGAGAAGATCAATAGTAAGTGCTGCAACTCCAAATCCAACAACGAGAGCTGGAATCATTCTTCCACCTCAATTGTAGATTCAGATAGTACGACTTCTTGTACTCCAGTTAGTGTTCGATCTTGTGCATCTGAGTGCTTGTAATAATAGTGTTTGAAAGTGCTTGCTGTCATACCCATTACGAGTCCAACTGCACCCATTGCTACGGTTCCAATTAACATTCTGTATATCATCTTCATCATTCCTCTTCATTTTTTTCTTGTCGGGCTTTAGGGCTGACGGTTTTCACGACGCCTGAGGCCACAGTGC
>TARA_B110001450_G_scaffold53985_1_pt1 | contig 21232 bp, 17 predicted proteins | sample TARA_B110001450 | Tara Oceans TARA_B110001450 (sample SAMEA4396538) | marine metagenome | biome: Polar Biome; feature: [SRF] surface water layer (ENVO:00010504); material: water (ENVO:00002006), including particulate matter (ENVO:01000060) such as... | depth 5 m | reverse complement strand
ACTGCAGTATATGGAAATTGGCATAATATTAGAAAGACAGGCAATATGTTAGGTATGAGAAGATAATTAATTTTTATTTTTTAATTTTTCTATTAATATAGGATTGATATAACTTTTTAAACAAATATGATATGTATTATGTAATTTTTCAGCAACTTTTTCTATAGCTTTTTTAACAGGATTTTTTGAATTTTTAATTTCAGGTAATTTAATATATTTAAGTAATAAATTATTTGCATTCCATGTTCTTAAATCTTTAGAAGTAATTTTTTGATTATATTCTTTTAAAAAATTATTTACATCATTAGAAGTATATTTAAATATTTTATCATCAATATTATTATTTTTTTTCTTTTTTTTTAAATAATTTATAATCTTTTCATTACAACATTCTGATAAATTTCTAACACCTTTTTTACCAATAAAATCAATTATTAAATTTTTTTTATTAAATTTTAAATGATTATATTGTAATGTAGTAATACCATATGAATTATTTTCACATTTATATTTTTCATTACCTATTCTAAAACCACAATAAATAATTAAATAAATTATAATAGAAATTTCATAATTTTTAATATCTAATTTATCACTTTCATTTATAGTTTTATGAATATCATCAATAATAATTTTAAATATTTTATTTAATTTTAAAATTTTTTTATATTTTTTTTGATGTTGTAACTTAACATATTCTGAATTATAAATTACTTGTTTTCTATTTTTATTATCAAACCCATATGCCAAAATTTTTTTATTTTTTCCATCTGGATAAATATAAACATTTTTGTATGCGGGAGGTATTTTAATATTCATCTCTATTATATAAAAAAAATATTATAATTATAAAAAAAGATGTGAAAATGATTAGCTACTAATTGTTAAGAATACTAATAGTTATTTTAATATTAATAATTATTAAAATAATGAAAAAACTAAAATATATAGACATATTATTTTTAATAATATTAATTTTAGTAATAATAAATCATAAATTTAATATTAAAATTATAAATAATAATGATAAACCTGCTATTTTAAACTTAAATCAAAGCATAGTATTTGAAATATTTGAATTAATTATTTTAATTTCTTTAATTATTTATTGTATAATTTATTCGGAATATATAAATGGTTTTATATTTATTATAGCATATATACAACATATATTACAACTAGTTAAGTGTTATAGATATGAAAATCAAAAAAAGAAATTATCAACAATATTAATATATTCAATATTACTATTATATAATATATTAGTAAATAAAAAGAAATTCATATTTATATGGTTATTTGCAATAATTATACATATAATTTCATATTATAATAAGACTAAATTTATGGAAATAATATGTTTAGCTGATTATATTAATTAATTTAGTCAATTTAATATAAAAGCCAAATAATGGATTTTTTTTATTAATATTATTATATAATATTTTATTAATTTTTAAAAAATTTTTATATTTTTTTGGATAAAATCTTTTAAAACATTTTAAATAATCTATATAAAATGATATATATTTTTTTGAATTTAGTAAAATTAATAATTTAGAAATTGTATTATTTTTATATTTTTTATTAAATTTTTTCATAAATTTTGTATATTCATTATATCTATTAATACACAACGGGCAGTTAGAATTAATTATTATTTTTTTTATAATTAACATATATTATATCCTATAATAATAATATATTAAAGTAAAAATTAATTTAAACCACTTGGTTTTATCCAATAAGGCACACATATATTATCATTTTTAACAGTATGTGAAAAAAAACAATCACATTTTAAATGACAAAATTTACTTTTTCTTGTTAAATATAATGGAACAGTATTATTTTGATTATAATTTGTATTATATGTAATATTATTTTGCAGTGTAAATTGAAATAAATATGTAAATATAATTATAAAAATTTTTTTCATTATTAAATATTTTATATATAATTATCTTTAAATAATATTATATTTCACCATGTTTTGATGTAGCATTATTATATAAATTATAATTATCATGTGGAAGACGAGGAGTTTTTATTGGTAACGAGGGAGGAGGAACAAAACTATTAGGTCTAATATTAGAATTATCATCATTTAATATCATATTTAGTAAATAACTACCACAAGGTCTATTAACAGGGAATTTATTTAATTGATATAATTTTAAACGATTATTTAGAATTATATTTTTATCATATAATTTTTTATTATCATTATGTAAAATAGTATTTTCATTTTTTAATTGAGTTATTTGATCATTAATTTCATATAATAATTTAATTAAATTATCTTCCATTGATTTAATTAAATCATTTGATTCTAATATTTTATTATTCATTATGTAAATATATAAAAAATAAAATTTTATATATATTTTTATTTATGATTTAATATTTAACTGTTCTCTTAAATATAAATTTTCTTCTTTTATCTTGGCATAAATAGAACGATGTTCTTCCCTTTCTTCTTCTATTTTTTTTTTTAAATTATGAACTGTTTTTTGTAAATCTTCAACAAAGGGGCGGATTGCTTGCAATGAATCATTAATATCAGTAGATTTTTCGTTAACAGGATAATTATCCATATTAGTTAATATCTCTTTTATTAACTTAAATCATTTTTTTTATATATAATATAAATTTTAAATAAATTTAAAAACGAATTACAAATAATGGATTTTTATTTTTTTTAGCCGGGAATATATATTCTATTTCTTTATTAATTTCTTCGAAAAATAATTTACCTTTAAATTCTTTTATAGTTTTATTATCATCTTGCTTAATATAATTATTTGTAATAGATTTAAATTCTTTAATAAAAGAACATAATTCATCATTATATAAGTTAATAGTTGTATTATTACTAGTTTTATAATTTTTTAAATTATTGATAATATCAAGAACTATATGTAATCTATCTTTTTGTGTATAATAAGTCATTATTATTAAATATTATGTAATTTTTAAATTAAAAATATCAATTAACTTGTTAGGTAATTCTATATCAACATTTGAATTCCAATTACTACCACCTCTATAATGTAAAAATATACTATCATATAATTCACATGAAATTTTATTATTTTTATTTCTAACATCTGATAGTAATAATTCAACAAATTTCTTATTATCATTAAGATTATCAGGTAATTCATTTATTTCCCACGAAGAAGCCCATAAATGATTAATAAAATATATTTTATCAGTATTATATATTTCATTATTTTTTGCTGTTCTTAAAGATTTTGTTGTTGGAAAAGTATTTGAATTATTAAGATTCAATAACCATTTAAATGTCATACCTCCGCTATCACAACCATTTGCTAAATTCCAATTTAGTAAATTAATATTAGATATATTTTTATTAAAAAAACATAATCCAGGCCAGATATAATTTATATCAATATTATTGATATTTCTATGTTGTAATACAATTGCAACATCATAATTTTTGTATTTGTTAATATCTAAATAATCTATTAAAAAAATATCATTATCAATATATAAATAATCATCTGGATTATTTTTTTGATATTCTAACATTATATTAAGTACACTAGCATGTCTAAAAGAAGCACTTCTCATATTAATATGAAAATCATTATCATGATTTATACATTTAATATTTAATTCATTGCATTTATCAATAACTTTTTTTTTTATAGTTAAATCATTATTATTAGTTGAATCATTAAAATTTTTTGCATCATTAAAAATAATATATTCGAAATCATATTTTAAAAATTTTTTTAAACTTAAATATTGTATTTCAATATAATTAGCATTTATAACAGAAGTAATTATTTTCATAATATTTATAAAAAATAAATTATTTTTAAATATATTTTATTTATTATCCATGAATTTATTCATCATCATCAGATTTAATACAAACTCCTTTCCAACCTTTATTATCAATTGGATAAGGACCAATAATTTTTTCAAAATATGCTCTCAATTGATTTCTATCAGGTTGTTTTTTATTTTTAGGCATATTACTATAACACCATAATCGGAAATCGTTATAAATACTATTAAGACCGAGTCTTTTTGTCATATCTGATTTATCAATAATAAGTCTATCGGTTTTATATTGACCGATAATATCATTATTATTTTTATAACTTTCTGTTGCAATTCTTACTTCCATTGGTTCGTGAATATTATTTGGATTGATATGTTTATGTCTATGAATTAACATACTCATAAATTGTTCGGCCCATCTTTCAAATTTATCAGATAATTCTAAATCCATTGGAAATTCATTTGATTTAGTAGGATTTTCACAAAATTTAGATAAAAATTCTATAACTCTAATACGTCTCCATGTACCACCATCATCACTTGGTACTTCTGGTAATTCATTACATGTTAATATCATTTTAAATTGTGGTTTAAATTCATAAGGTTCTTTGTATAAACCTCTGCATAAAATTCTATCATTGCCAGACAATTCTTTCATAAAACCAATATTAATTTTATCTTGTTCACTAGGTTCTTGCATAACAGCAAATCTTCTACCCTTAGTTCTTTCTAATTCACTTTGTGCGCTATTAGAAGCAGCTCTTTTTTGAGTTAATAAAGCAATAGGTAGAATACAATAATAATCTCCAATTGTTTTTTGTATAAAATCTAATAAACGACTTTTACCATTACTACCATTTCCAGTAAATACATAAAATCTTTCTTGAGATATACTACCATCAATAATACAAGTAATAATATCTAAAACATAATTTTTAACAGCATCATTAATAAATAATTTAGAAAAGAAGTCATTAATTTCTTCTATTTCAGGTGCATTAGCATCATATGGAATATAATTTATTTTTGCAGAATGAGATATATAATCATCCGGCATACCATCTCGAAAAATATGCATTTTTAAATCATAAACACCATTTGCAAAACCTATTAAATGAGATCTACTATCTAATAATTCTTCAAATTTTTCATCAATAAATAAACTTTTACATTCTTTCATAACACTATCTTTAAATCCAGCATTTTTTAATTGACCTGCAATTTTCAAAGATTTTTTTGCTTTTTCAGTATTTGCAGTTTTTTGATCATCATCTTCTAAACCATAATGTAAATTTTGCCAATACTGTGTTCTTTCTATAAATTTAGTACATATGTCAGTACTTAATGTAATACGTAGTAGTAAACCTTCGGATGTAGATCTCCATCTATGTCTTTCTCTATCATAATAATACCATGCTACTTTACTAATCGCGCGTATATCATCTTTTTTTAATGTTTGAACTACTTTAGCAACATCAAAATGTGCTCCATCGCTTCTAATACATTTATCAATCCATGGAAATAAAGATTCATCCATAATTTTTTCATATTTATTTTGATTATCAAGTTTCGCCCACCATCTTAAAGTACCCATACCCATATTATCTTTACGCATCTTATTCCATAATGTTTGACATTCGCCTTCAATATATGCGGTACCAATTTTAGAAAATTCAATCCATGTATCAAGTAATCTATAATCAATATTTCTTAAAACCCAACCTAAATTAATCCAATCTTCATAATTCTCAGCACGATTATATGCCAAACATTCAATTACAAGTTTTCTAGCTAATAATAATTCATCGTCACTACTATAATTTTTATTAATATTTAATGATTTAGCAAAAATATTATTATGTAATTTAGTTTTTTGCTTCATATCAATTGATGGTAAAACATGTTTTGTATATTCATCTATTTCTTTTACTGCATCATCTTTAATACTACATTTTTCAAGATCTAATTTATTGTTTTTCATTGAAAATAGTTTAATATACTGTAATTGTCTTTCAGCTGAAAATTTTTCATCTATTTTTTTACCACATTTATAAACTTTTGTTACTGAATACGCTTCACAATCTGGTTTTCGACTTCCATACATTTGCCACGAATTAACATCAATAATAGCTTTATCGATAATATCTTCATAACTATTACATATACTTAATCCACTAAACATCTCATCGGCATTATCAAGTATTTTTCTTCTAATAAAATGTTGTTCATTATATGTTAATAAAATATGAGGATAAACTATATGAATACCATCTTTTAGTTTATTTCTACATATTGTTGGTTTTGATTTTTCCATAACATATGCCTTATTATAATCATCTAAAATATTAATATATTTTGTAATAATATTATTATAACATTGAATAATTTTTTCTATATTATTTTCTGTATAAACTCTATTATATTTTATAGAAGAATCAACATCAGTATATTGTGATTCTGGATTTAATATAAATCGAAAATCTAAATCTACTCTTAATGGACTAGGATTTAATGGTTTTTCAGTAAAATATAAATGAATACCATTTGTAATTGCTAAACTATATATATCAATAAATTCTTGATAATTTTCATCTGGGATAAATAAAGATTTTTTTGGATGACCAATACTAGTATTGGTGTAGGGTTTTCCCTTAATTACACTATATTTGTGTATAAATGCATTTAAATCTTCTTGTATACCCATTTAGTGATTTAATTTATCTTAATATATAATATCAATTTTTATTTTATATAATTTACTTAAAAATATATTTAAATCTATAATTATTATGATAATGATAATAATTATTTAATAAAAATAAAAAAAACCATATCTAATATATATAAATTAGTATTAAATTATAATTTAATAATAAATAATAAAAAATTATCTTCAAATAGAGAAATGACTGATTTAAATTTAGCCTATGGATTTCTAGATGAAACACAAATTGATAATAATAATTTTATGAATCAAATGCAAATAAATCAAATGGATAATATGGAAAATAATATTCAAAATGATAATAAAATTCAAGAAAATAATATTAATGTAGATAAGAAGAAGAGGAAAAAAAAACCTATGAACATGGATTTAGATGAACGTCCGTTATTGCAACGACAACAAGAATCATATAAAATGCAAAATACTGATAATATACCAGAATATCCATATGCTAAAAAATTTCAACCGGTTCAACAACAACAGATACAATCGCAACAACAATCATTTGAAATAGAGAACACATTTTGGAATAGATTTACTTCTAAAAAGGGGGAAGTGTTTAAATTAATAATGTTTTCATTTGTAATATTATTTGCAATTTCAATCGATAAAATTGGTACATATTATATTACTAAATATGTTAATGAAAATGTTTTAACAGATAGACAGGAATTTATAATAAGATTAGCATATCCGGTTATTATAATATTATTATTATGGATTTTTAAAGCTTTATAATAGTAGAAAATGAAAATAGATAAACAATATTGTAGTCCCAATTCTAAAGACAATGGACCAACGTGTTTATCAAAAGAATCATTGAAAACCTTAATAAATACATATAATAATTCTAAAAAATTAAAAAAAGATAAAATTATATATTATGATAACAATACTCAATTAGAATTATTTAAAAAATTAGATAAAAAAATGAAAAAAAGGACTAAAGGTTCCGGCAAATATTGGTTTTGGCCAAATATTATTGAAAAATTAATTCCTATTAATTTAAACAGTAATTTATTAATAACAAATATTAAAAAAATTGAAAAATTCGAATTAAAACCCGAATTACCGAATGATTGGCTCAAAAATCCAAAAGAATGGTTATCTAATTATGATATTGATCATATAATGTTTCAATATAGTAATACAAAAAAATTTTCATACAAATATCTCGGTACTTTTTCTATAGATTTTGCTGTTAAAGATGATTCCGGACAGTGTTTATATAGTAATTTTTGTAATATAAATATAAAAGGTGATTATATTTCTAAGAAAATAAAATATATTGGATTTATTACTAATTTAGATAAACATAATGAACCCGGATCACATTGGACTTCTACATTTATTAATTTAGATCATACATCTAAATCATATGGTGCATATTATTATGATAGTGTAGCAAGAAAAATACCGACTTTAATTGATAATTTTTTAAAAAATATAAAAAAACAATGTAATATACTATATTCTAAAAAAAAATTTATAATTAAGTATAATACAAAACAACATCAATATGAAGATACAGAATGCGGTATGTTTTCTATAATATATCAAATAAGATGGATCAATTATTTGTTGAGAAATAAAAATACAGTTTTTAAAAGAGTTGTTGAAACCAAAGATTTAAATGATAAAAGTGCAAATATTATGAGAAAAAGTTTATATAGACCCAATTTAAAACAATTATAAATATAATTCTAAAAATATTATTTTTTTGCTAATTATATATTTTATCTATATTATGATAAGCTTTATTAAAAATGATATAAAGATTCTGATATATTAGAAGATATAACTAAAGATAATGAAAAAAACTGTTGCGAAAAAAGCTGTCACTGCCCCTGTTGCTGAAAAATCAACGGTTGTTGAAAAAAAAGCAACTCCTGTAAAAACTACTAAAAAGACTACACCCCCCGTTGAACAAGTTGTAAAAGATCCACCTACTAAAACAGATGAAGTAGATAAAGCATCTGATAATACAGTCGAAGAAAAAGCCCTAGGTGATACTCTAATTAATGAAATTACTGATAAAATTTCATCCGTTCAAATTGAAATGAAATCAATTCAACAAACTCTCAAACTTCTTGTTAAAGAATATGAAAAACAAAAAAAAGTTATCGCGAAAGTTCAAAAAAAACGCGATAATGCCAAAAAATCTCCATCAGGTTTTGCTAAACCTTGCAAAATTTCAAATGAACTTTGTAAATTTGTAGGTATCCCAGAAGGTTCCGAAAGATCTAGAACCGATATTACTAGATTTATTAATGCTTATGTTAAAGAAAAGAATCTAAATAATCCTGAAAATAGACGTGAATTTTTCCCCGATGATAAACTACGTGCTATTCTCGATGTTAAAGAAACAGATAAAGTAACTTATTTTATTCTTCAAAGACTTATCGCCCATCATTTCCCTCTAAGTATTAATAAACAAAATGCACTAGCAGCAGCAGCAGCAGCAGCAGCAGCAGCTAAGTAAATATTAAATAATTTTTTTTATATAAATATTTTATAAATTAATATTTTATATGGATGAATTTAAAAAACAAACAAATTTAAATAAACTTATTTGTGGATCTATAAAAATGAGTATAGAAAAATTAAAATTTAATATTAATAATGATATTATTAAAAATATTGTTGAAAAACAATGGAATAATACACTAAATTTATATTCCAATAATAATTATGATATTAAAAGGTTAAATAATTATTGTTTAACTTCAATTAAAAATAAAATTACTGAATTTAATAATCAAAATGAATCATCTGATAATTTAAAAAATAATATTAATAATGATAATAACGATGATATTAATAATAATGATAATATTAATAATAATGATGATATTAATAATAATAAAAAAATTGATAGTGATTTATTAGATTTAAAAGTTAAAGAATTAGAACAAAAAAGAAATTTTATACCGGATTATGATAATATAATTTTTGATAATAATAAAATATCAGACGAATCTAATAAAAATAAAATTAATAATACTAAAATTAATAATACTAAAGATAATAATACTAAAGATAATATTACTACTATAAATTATAATACAATAAATAATATAATTACTTTTAAATCATTAATTCTAAATTCTTCTTTTAACTATTTAATAAATATAAATATTTCAAAAGAATTAAATATTGATTATAAAAATTATAAATTTTTTCCTGAAAATTTATATTTACCAACTTTTTTTAATGAAATTACACCTTTTGTTAAACTTCAAATTTCAGATAATAATAATTCTTTATTTTATAATTTTACATCTGTTACTAATAATAAAAAATGGAATACATGGAAAACTATAGATAATTTAAATATTGATTTAAATTTAAATAGTGCTATAATTAAATTATATGATTATAATAATAAATTATTAAATTTATCTAATAATTATATTTTAATTAATAAAGTATTATCAATTACAAAAAATGATTTAATATTTTATAAAATATGGTGTGCTAAAGATTATTTATATAATTTTAATAATAATTTTGAAATTAATGATTTTATTATGATTAAAAATAATAATGGATTCAATTATACTAAAAAAATAATAGAAATTCAAAATTCAGACAATGATAATAATATTTTTATTATACACGATGATAATAATGAATTCGACTTAGATAATTTTAAAAATTCAAGTCTTATTCTATTGAAAAATCAATTTTCTTTACAAATTAAATATTACATTAAATAATCAACTAATGATGTAAATATAAATATTATAAGTGTTATAATATCCAATTTATATTTTATTTCTATCTTTTCCAATTCACTTAATTCATTATAATTAGTTTCATTAACTTTTGAATCTGTAGAATATATATAATAATAAATTATTCCTGTAAATAACAATAATATAAATATATGATTGTATACTGCATAATGATTAATATGAAAATTTAAAAAATTAAATAATATTCTCATTTTATAATTATCCATATTTACCCAAATTATCATTATTACTAATAATCCTATATATATAGCCAAATAACAACACAATATTGTAAATAAAGATTTTATATTATTATTATTTATTAATGTTTCTATTATTACTAAACCTATTTGACGAATTACAAATATTAATACAATAAATACAATTTTATCCGTTTCTGATAATTCTAATATTTTATCAGGATTTAAATCATTCCGTTTAACTGCATTATAAAAGTTCTCTTCTATTTCATCATCTAATGTATTATCTTTTTTTTTTGCATTATGATATTTATTCCATATAGTACTAAATAAGTTTTCTATTTTTCCTGTTGTATTTTTTATTATATTTCCTTCTTCTGTTATTTCTGATAATTCTTGATTTAATTCTTTTTTATCAGATGATATTGTTTTTTCTGTATCAACTAATTTATTATATAATTTACTATATATTTGATATTTATATTCATCATATACATCATTATTTAATATATCTAATATTTTTAATGAATTTTCATATTTATTTATATTAATTTCAATTAATTCATTATAATATTTTTCTAATAATTCCCCCTTCTTTTTTTCTCTTTCTTCTTTTTGTTCCTTCTCCTTTTTTTCTCTTTCTTCCATTTGTCTTCTCATTTTAATATCTTCATCATCTTCATCATCATCTCCGTATTCACCTCCTGACATATATCCCCTATTAAAATAATTCATTCCCATATTATTATCAGAATTGTCTGGAGACAATTTTGAATATTCTTTTTCAAAATTAGTTCTTATTTTTTGAATATTTTCTTTATATTCTTTGATATTATCTCTAATATCACCAACGCCATCATAAATTGATGATAATAAATTTTTGAATTTTTTATTTAGTGATTCTAAAAGTTTATCTATATATTGTGTTGTGTTTACTCTTTCAGCATTATTTTTTAAAAAAAATATTTCTAATGCTCTACGACTATCATCTCTTATTATTTTTTTATATTCTTCAAATGAATCTTCAATACCATTAATAGATATTAATAAACCATCTGTATTATTAAATATACTATCATTATTGTTTAGAATATTATTTGATATTATTTTTTCTATTTCTTCTGCATTCTTAATTCTTTCATATAATAATTCATCAAATTCCTTTGTTTTTTTTGGTTTTTGAATTTTATTTTTATCCAATTTTTCGGTTAATTGTTTTAATTCTTTTAATTTATATATTAATGATTTTTCTTTATCATCAATATACCATTTATAAATATTTTTAGAATGTTTTGTTGTATTTGACATAACATTATGTAATTCAGTTATTAAAAGCGCTCTAAAATTATTTAATTCATTAATTTCTTTAAAATCTGTAGGATATTCATTCTTTTTTTTATCTTTTAATTTAGCATCTTTTATTTCTTTTTTTTCTTTTATTTTTATATTTTTTTCATTCTCTTTATCTTTTTCTATTTCATTCTCTTTATCTTTTTCTCTATCTTTATTTTGTTTCTTTTTTTCTTCTTCTTCTTTTTCATCATCTGAATCTATTGAAGAATCGGATAATTCTTTATCAAATGATTTATCAAAATCAAAACTTTTTTCATCATTATTTCCTCCAAACATTTTAATTATTTCCTTATACATTCTTTTATCTTTTCGTGTTAGTTTATTACCACCAAAAAAATCAAAATTTTCTCTTTTATTTTGTTGTTCATATTCCGTTTCTTTTTTCATTTGTTCTATTTCTAAATTTTTTTCTTCTAATTCTTTTAGTAAATCATCAAGTATTATTTGATTTTCTTCTATATTATCCCTATCATCTGCTTTATTTTCATTTCTTAAATCATTTATTTCTTTTTCTAAGTTTTCTTTATCTTGTTGTAGTGTTCTAATTCTATCTTCATTTATTTTATTAGTTAATTCTTGTTCTTCTGATGTCTGAGTTTTCAAAGCATTTAATTCTTTTATATGATCTTTTGTAGTATTTTTATTTTCATTTAATTGATCTTTCAAATTTTTTTGTAATCGTTCATTATTATCTGTCATTCTTTTCTGAAAATCTTTAAAATCAGCTACACTATTATTTGAACTATCACTATATGTTTCAGAATTATCACTACTATAGTTTGATTCTATATCTGAATCACTTTTATTTTTTATTTCAGCAATTTTAACTTTTAATTTACTTACAAGTGATTTTAAATCTTCATCTGTACTAGATTTAATATTATCATTAATACGATCTATTTCTGAATTATATAAATCTAATTCTTCTTCAGAAATTGCCGATATTCGAGTACTTAATAAATTTAATTTTTTTTCTAATTCTAATAAACTTTCTTTATAAGAATCAAAATTTAGTTTTTCATTTTCAGAAGTATCTGTTGGTATAACACTTATATATGTACGTAATTTATTTCGTATATGTTGTAATTGTTTAGTTAGTAATGCTGGATTTTTAGAAACTTGATTAGAATCGATTAAAACCAAATAAGTATTTATTAAATCTTCAAAATTTTTTTTATTTTCATTAATAATTTTTTTAATTTTAGTTAAATTACCATAAAATCTTTTATAAAGAATTTCATTATATTTTGCATTTTTATTAGTTTTTAAAATAGTTATATCTTCTGTTAATAATTTTAATTCATTTAAATATTTATTTCTTTTTTTTGTTGTTAATTCCCGTCTTAATTTTTTTTCAATATTATCTTTATTTCTCACTAATCCAATATATATTAAATTTTTTAACATTTCATTTATTAAATATTCTCTTAGTGGATCGGACTCTTGAATATCCATTATTTATTATACTCTATCTAAATTAAATATAACTTTTTCTAATAATTAATTGCTACAATTGATGTAAAAATCCATACAACAAATGTATATCTATTTGCTAAATTAATAACTTCTTTTTTTTTTTAAAATTATAATCTATTTTATTATTATCTTTGGGTTTTAATACAAATGGTATTAAAGAAAATATAATTAAAAATAAACTATGTATAAATATTCTACCATTTCTTTTAAAATTTCCTCCTGGAATTAAATAAAAGTAATATAATGAGTTTGCTAAAAATGAAAAACCTGTATTACCATACATTACATCATTTGTTCCATATTTATAAGTTATATTTACAATCATTACAATAATAAAAATTAATAATAAATATATAAATGAATATAATATAATAGCATTTTCAAAACTATTAATATTATTATTATTAATAGTCCAATTAACAATTGTTAATGTAATTATTCGAATTATAAATGTTAATATAATAAATAAAATTTTATCTTCTTTTGTAATATTTAATGTTTTTATAGGATCTACAACAGTATCTATTTCATTTAAAATATCTTTATATTTTGATATTTTTGTATCTTCTTTATCAGTTTTATTATTTAAAATATTTTCTATTTTTCTTGAATATTTATCTAAATAATCATTACTATCATCTATTGTATTATCTGTATTTGTAGCACCACCTATTTTATCATTATTACTTAAAAATGAAGTTGTTATATCTTCTAATAATTCATCTTTTTTATCAGCATCAGAATATTTATTAGTTTTATCTTTTAAAATATTTAAAACTCTATCACTTATTAATTTTAATTTTTCTTTTTTTGCCGAATTATAATTCGATGCATCTAAATTTATTTTTCCTAATTGATCTGTTAAATTAACAATTTTTTTATATAATTTATCATTACTATCTCTATTATCTTTAATTTTTTTAAGTGTATACATGAATCGTCTTAAACCTTCTTTATCATTTAATGAATTAATAAATTTTTGATAATATATATATCTTCTTGGATTTATATTTTTTATAAATTTATCATCTAACAATCCACTTAAAATATTTATGCTTTTAACAGTAGCATCTTCTGGTTCTAAATCTGATGTTCTAGACATATAAATATCCCACATTGAATAATTTACTCCTCTTTTATGTAATAATATAAAAAAAATTAAAAGTTATTTGCTGTTATAAATAAACTATATATAATTGAAATAATTAATAACATACCAATAAGAACTAAAATGAATTTTGAATATATTGTACCTAAATAAAAATGAAATATTTTTAATATTACAAAAAATATCACTATCCAAATTATTACAATTATAATTAATATTATATTTATATTATTATTATTATATGGTTGCCAATCTGTTTCCAAATTTGATATTGAATTAAATAGTTTTAATAAATTAGAACATTTTACAGATTTATTATCATTATCACAATTATAATTACTATCACCAGTATTATCAACAATTATATTATCTTTTTCAATTATTTTTGAAAAATATTTCATATTATCTTCATTACTATTTTTTTTATTATATTGAAATGGAAAATAAACTACGGGTAAACTATTTAATGGTAATAAATTAACATTATCAATATTCTCTAAATATTTTTGACAATTATTTGTATTTCCAATTAAATATATATTTTTCATTAATATTATATTCTTCTATTATTATTATCTAATATAATTAATTAAAATTATACTTATTATATATATAATTAATAATATTAATAATGATTTATTTACATCATTAATATTATTATTAATTTCTATTGAAATATTTTTATCAATATTATTGTATTTAATAATATTATTATTTTTATTATTATTATCTATTGTATTTTTAATTATATCATAATATTTTATATTTTCATTATATATTTTATAATTTGTAAATAAATCTTTTTTAATATTTATTTTAATATCATTTAATTTATTATCTGTATCTATCATATTTTTATCTTTTAAAGTTTTTAATATTTTATTATATATAATTCTTAATCCAATATCATCAGCATTTAATTTATTATAATTATATTGTATTTGATCTAATATATTAAGTATATTATCATTCTCATAATTTACTGTATCTATTTTTAAATATATTAAATAATTTATAAATTTGTCATCCTCTTTATATTTACTGTATTCGTCTTCAAATTTTTTAATGTTATGTATATTTTCAATTAAAACTTTTTTAATATTATTTATATCTAATTTATAAGTATTCAAATTACATTCATTTGTTAATGTAAATTCTTTATCACATACATATTTTCTTAAATTATTATAATTTGTATTATTTAATTCTATTATTTTTAATAAATTTTCTATATTTTTATGATATATATTATTATTTTCTTCTTTTTGTAAATAAGGTAATATTATATCTTTAGTATATATATTATTTTCATTTATATTATTGTAATTATTAATTATATAATTATTTAATATATTTTTAAAATTATTATCTTTTAATTTAAAATTATTATTAATTTCATCAAAAAATATTGTTATTTCTTTTACTATATTATTAATATATAATATTATATTATTTTTTAAATTTACTGATATATAATTTGTTTTATTTTTATCTATTATATTCGGTTTATCTATCATTTTATTATATAATTCACCCAATTCAATTATATTTTGATCTGCATTTAGTAATTTTGATAATAAATATATATTTTTTATTAATAATTCTATATATCTATTTACAATATTATTAACTATTTTATTATATTTTTTTAAACTAATATGGTCTTCATAATCATTTACTATATATGAATTTATATTTTTTTCATTAACAATATATTGAGTTCTGGAACTATTTTCTTCTAATACTATTGAATTATATAATGATGTATATATAATATTTTTTAAATTTTTTTTTACAAATTCTATTCGCGATTTAAATTTATTATATATATTATTTTTATTAATTATTTCATATATTATATAATCCGATATATTTTTAATATCAATATCATTTGTTTTAATATAAATTTCTCTTAATAATTTATTAAATATTCCATCATCTTTTAATCTATAATAATTATCATTTAATTTTAAATAATATGAATAATAATTATTATTATTTATATTATTCATTTTGACAATATTTAACCATTCATACGATTTGATATTTAATTTCTTTCCTGTATTTACATTATTAAATATATCACCAGTATTTAATTCATAATTTGTTTCAGATACTTTTTCTTTTATATTAATAAATTCAACATCATCACTAAAATTAATATTATCAAATAATAATAAATTTTTAATTATATTTTTTATATTTTTATAATTCAATAAATTACAATTATTAATATCATCATCTCTACCAAAAAATATATTTGTTGATGTACAATCATTTCTAATTATACAACTATCAAATATAAATTCATCATAATCACTATCATTATCATTACATTTTATACTATTGTTTTTGATATTATTGATATCTGGTATATTTTTCCAATCAATTATAGTATTAATATCATTATAATTATTTAATAAATTAAAATATAATATGTTACTTAATAATACTTGTATTATATTATTTCTAACATTTTTACATATAGTATATTTTTTATTTAAATATTTATAATATTCTTCTTGCAAAAGAATATTAAAAGAATCATTAATATTATTTAAATTATTTTTATATATTTCTATTGGACTTTTTAATATATATTTATTTATTAAAGTATTATATTCAATTGTACTATTTATTATAAATAAAAATATAAATAATGAAATAAATGGTATTAGTATATAATATTTAATTTTTTTATGTAAATATTCAAAATTAAATTTTTTTAGTATTAATTGTATTATAGTTAATGTAACTAAGAATATTATAAATATAAATATTAAACCTGATAAATTTTTTCGAAATATAGTTTTTTTATCATATGTTATTTTCTTTTCATTATTTATATTTTTTTCTAAATTATTATTATTTTTAATTTCTTTTACTAAATTATCTATTTCTAAAATTATTTTTTGTAATATTATACTAGCAACATAATCTATATTATCATTTGGAAATTTTTCTTTTAATTCTATTTTAATTTTTTCAATTAATTGTAATTCTAATTCTTTTATTTTATAATGGTCTGTTTTTTTTAGCAATTGACTATTATATAAATTTTTTATATATAAAATAATAATATTATTAATTAAATATTTTAATTTATTTTCATCTAAATTTTTATTTAAATTAATTATACTTTCATATATTTTTTCTTTATTATTTTCTGGTATATCATCTATATCATTTAATGATGTTGGTAATATTTTTTTATTATTTGTTGTTTCTTTTAATGTATTATCTTTTTTTACAACTGCTGCTATTTTATTTATGTATTTTTCATGTTCTTTAAATCCTATTACTTTATTTAAATAATATGATATTATACCATCATTACTATCATCGTCATCATTATTATTTATTATAATTTCATCATTGTAATAATTATATAATAATATATAATTTGTAATATAATATATTATTGCAATATATACTAATCCATAAATACAAAAAATTATTAACTCATTAATATTATTATTATCATCGGCGATTTCAAAATTAGGTACTTTATATTTAAAATATATTATTACTAATTTTAATATTATTAATCCAATAAATGTATATATAAATGGCAACATTCTATTTATATTACCACTACTATCAAATAAACTAATATCAATTCTATTTTTTAATTCTTTTAAATTATAGAATATTAATAGAATAGGATATAATAGACTTATTATACATATTGATAATATAATTACGATATATATTTTATGATGTATTTTATAATTATTAAATTCTTTTAAATTTATATTACAAAAAATATTATAAATTATTATTGAAAATATTAATGATATTATACATGTAAAGAATATTGATATTATTAATAATAATCTAAAATAATTTTTTTTATTTTTTTCAGTATTTGATATTTCAATATCATTTTCATTTAATGCAATATGAAATCTACTTGTCTCTCTTTCAATATATTCATTTTTACATATATTTTGTAAAATTTTTCCATAATCAAATGATTTATTATATTTATATATAAAATATGTTAATCTAAAAATTTCTTCAAATATTAATATAAATGATATTAAATATATAATAACACTAAGTGTTTTAAGCATTTATTATAATTCTTTACTAAATTAAAATATAAAAAAAACATTTATTTTATACTCGCTATCCAAATATATGATAATATATATATTAATAATAATATTGTTGATGTTAATGATGTTTTTTCAGCATCACGTTTTGATATTTTTGAATTATTCATATTTATATTAAAAGATCTTTCTACTATATTTACTTCTTCTTCTTCATTATTATTATATATATAACTATAATGTTTTCTATATTCGGAAATATATTCATTAAATTTATTTTCATAATTTAATTTTTTTAACAATTTATTATAATTAAATTTTAATAAATCTGAATTTTTAACTTCATTAAATATTGCTTTTTGTAAAATTAACATATTATTAATGAATTCTTTAGTTTTATCATTTAATTTTGTATTTATTTTTGATTTATTTTTTTCCATATATTTTATATAAACTTCTATTTTATTATTAATACCCATTACATTTTTAATATTATCTTTTGTTATATTATCAGTATTTATTACTACATTTTTTTTAAATGTTTTAATTTCTGATATTAATGTATTTAAATAATATTTATCCTCATTATTTTTATTATTAAATTCAATCATTTTTTCTATTATTTCTTCATTTAACGATAAATTTAATAAATTATCATCGTCATATATTATTAGTTCAGTTAATTGATCATTATTTATAGTTTTATCTAATATTAATTTTAATTTATTTAACATTGCAATATATTCCATTTTAATATCATTCATATTTTTTTTATCTTCATTCGATTTATATATTCTTTCTATATTTTTAATTAATGCATCTAAATGTAATTCATTATATGAATTATATACTTTTAATATTAAATTATTATTTAAATAAAATGATAATAATATATCATTTATTAATATATCTAATTTATTATAATATTCTATATTTTCTTCATTTATTACTATATTTTTAGCATTTTTGATATTTTTTTCTATTGGACAATTTAATTTGTTTATTAAAACAATCTCTTTATTTAAATAATTATCATCTTTGTTTAAAGAATTATAATTATCAATAATAAATTTTGATATCTTATTTTTATTTTCATTTACATATTTAATATCATCTTTCCCATTTACTTTTTTATTAAATTCTTTTAATTCATTATTTATATTATCAAATAATATTGTAATATCGTTTTTAAATATATTTATAAATCTAAACATATTTTGTGAATTTTTATTATTATTTGTTATATCACTTTTGTATATTTCTATTAATTCATTATCATCTATATTACATTCTTCATTTTCACATAAATTTAAATAATATGATTTTTGAGTTTTAATTATAAACTCTATATAATAATTTATAATTTTATCTATTTTTTTTATTAATTCATTTGATATTGTAATATTATTATTTAATAAATTATCTATTCTTTTTTCTATTATTCGTGACAATATACTATTATTCATTAATAATTCATATTTAGAATCATTTAAAATATTTAATAATTCATCTATATTATTTAAATCTATATTTTTTTCATTTATTTCTTTTATAAATTCATTTTTTAATAATATTATATTACTTTTGTCATCTGGATTTATTGCATATAATTTATTTATTTCATCTAAATTAAATTTAGGATCATTATTTTTAATTGATATTGTATTATTAATTTTATGATTATTATTTATATCTAATTTACTATTACCTAAATAATTTTTATTATTTTTAATATTTTCTATTGCTTTTAATATTTTATATTTTAATATATTTTTATAATAATAATAATTCACATCTGATACTTTATTATTTTTTAATTCATTTGCTATCGGATTATATAAAAATATTTTTCTTATTATGTAATATAATAAATATGTATTAATTGTATTACATTGTTTATTAACATTTTTACAATATTCATTTAATTTAAATATATCATTTTTATTATATTTGTTATTTAAATAATATTTTATATCATATTCCTTTATATTTATATAATCTATTATAGATTCTTCAACATTTCCAAATGTAAAGTGAAATTCTGGTATTATATTTAATTCATTTATAAATGATGTATTATTTGTTATATTTTTAACTGGTTTATAATAACTTCCACCAACTTTAATATAATGATTTGAATTTAAATTATTAATATTAAATTTATTCCATTCACTTTTTGTAAATTCTCTTTTAATTGATAAACTATTTGATAATTCTTCATTTATTAATTCTATTCCATTTTTAATATCATTCGCTCTCTGCCATTTTAAACCATTTATAGTATTTGTATCACTATCTAAAGATAAGAAATCACTAAATATTTCGTTATAAAGTACTAATAATATTGCATTAGCTGTATTTCTTTCAATACTTTTTAAATATGTGTAATCTAATTTATCATTATTTATTAAATTTTTAAAATTATTATTTATTTCTTCTAATTCTTTTTTATAAATTATTAATGGTTTTATTATTATATTTTCATTTAAATTATTATTAAAATTTATTGTTGAATTTATTATTATATATATTACTAATACTATACATAATGGTAAAAATATTAAATTATATAATATTTGTACTTCATGGTTTTTATACAATAAATTATCACAATCTTTTATTTTATATAAAATACAATCTAATAAATTTTTAAAAGTAAAATTTTTATCTTTATATAATTTATTTAATCCTTTTAATCTATTTATAAAAAATAGTACTAATAATATTATTAATATTATTTGTATTATATATATATATAT
>TARA_B110001450_G_C17668082_1_pt1 | contig 21289 bp, 20 predicted proteins | sample TARA_B110001450 | Tara Oceans TARA_B110001450 (sample SAMEA4396538) | marine metagenome | biome: Polar Biome; feature: [SRF] surface water layer (ENVO:00010504); material: water (ENVO:00002006), including particulate matter (ENVO:01000060) such as... | depth 5 m | reverse complement strand
TTTATCTCGTACAGACTTTGTTTTTGGGAAGATATAATTAGACAGGGAACCAAAAAATTTTACCCGTTCTGTTTTAGTTAGTTTTTCTTGGTTTATAAGCAAATCATCCAACACTTTTTCATAGAGTATTTCCATCTTTTCTTTAATGGAAGGGCCTTCTTTTTTAGCAGGTCCTCTTTTAGATTTCTTTCCTGCTTTCTTTGCGGATTTTGGATCGAATGGCATAATTATTAAATATTAAGATATGATGTTATTACAAACTGATAAGTTTACTAACAATTCTTTGAGATGTTTTTCCATCCCATAATTCGGGAATAGATGTCTTTTTCCAATTTCCTGAAAACAAAAGAGAAAATGCAGGTGCAATTGACTTAGGATCTGTTCCTAGTAATTCATTTGTTCCTTGAGTTATTGTTTCTGGTCTTTCTGTATTATCACGAAGAGTCATACAAGGAACATTCATAACAGTAGTTTCCTCAGTAATACCTCCTGAGTCAGTTACAACAACTTTAGCCCGTTCAACTAAATAATTAAATTCTAAATACGATAATGGTCCTATTGTATGTAATCTGGGGTGCTTAATATTTAAACGCTCAAATATGGCAGCTGTTCTGGGATGCATAGGAAACACCAATGGCATTTCACCTGAATGAGTGATAATTTCATCAATTAAAGCTTTAAGCTTATATTCTTCATCTACATTGGCTGGTCGGTGTAAGGTCATTACTACGTATGACTTTGGTGATAAATTTAAACTGTTCCAAATTTCTGGCTGCTTAAAGTTTGGACGTTGCTTTAACAATGTATCAATCATAGTATTACCAACAAAATAAATCTTATCATCATTAATACCACTAGATTTTAAGTGTTCATTTGCCGTGTGAGAAGTCGTAAAGAAATAATTAGTAATACTATCAGTTACTAAACGATTAATTTCCTCAGGCATAGTCCAGTCACCAGAGCGAATCCCTGCCTCAACATGAGCTACTTTAGTATGTAATTTTTGTGCCACTATAGCACATGCCATAGTAGAAGTAACATCACCGACAACAAGAACAACATCAGCAGGATAAGCTAATAACTCCTTTTCAAACGCGATCATAATATTGGCCGTTTGTTCGGCTTGGGACCCACCTCCACATTCTAGATTATTGTTGGGAGTTGGTATTTCAAGTTCTTCAAAAAAGCTTCCCGACATGTTTTTGTCGTAATGCTGTCCGGTATGAATTAATCTATAATCTATTTTTACACCTTCTAGCTTTTTCTTAACTACTGCATGAATAATTGGAGCTATTTTAATGAAATTAGGTCTAGCACCTGCTATTATTGTGATCTTTTTCATTATTTGAATTTAATAATATTTTGTTATTAATACCTAGTTTAAAATGGTTGTCATAAAAATTTAATAATAAATATTTGAATCTATAATATCGATTCTAATATTTCTTTAGTTTCTTTTATGTGTGCTGAAGAAGAAGCACCGAAAAGAACAGAATCTACACCTCCTATAGATTTTATGTAGTCTGCAGCCTCTTTGGGCTTTAAGGCTCCAGAAGCCAAAAATGACATTGCTATATTGTAACTACTCTTCTTTTCCAATATGTTTTCAACTTGTAGTTTAGATGGATTCATTCTAAACCCTGCTTTATTAATACAACTAATAATTATTGGATCTTTCAAACCAATTTTATTAACTAAGACGTCATGCAGTTTAACATGATTCATTGTGAAAAAACCTGGTTTTACTCCATATTTTTTCTCGACATAATTAGAAAACTCAAATAAAATATCATGCATTTCTAATCCTAATAAAAGATCCGTAACGATGTTAAGTAAGAAAATACCTTGTACATTCATGTTTTTTAGCAACTTCATTTCTGAATCTACCAATAATTTCATAACAGGAATAGGATTTTTACTAATTACAGAGCTAATACCTTTAATCCCAGAAACTAATTTATTACCGGGTGTAAATTTCTTAATCATTTCAAATGGTCCAAGTTCAACCATTGCATCAGCATATTTATGAGCATATGGCATACAAGGGTATAATTTAAAATCATTAAATTTTGAGTTATTCCTTATCATCTCAAGAACAGGTTCAAGTTGATTATGGGTTGTAAACATGAAACTTTTAATTCCAATTTCATTAACATATTCTAATGTTTTAAATATATCCTCACTATTCTTGTATCTCTGAGCTTGTTTTATAGCGGTTTGCTCTGACATATGGTTTACACCAAAAAATTGATTATCGCCAAAAATAATTTTATCCATCATAATAATTCTTTATTTAAATTTTTAGATTCTTCTAGAATTCTATCTGTTACACTCGCACTATGAAATGAAGACCTAGATTCTTCAATTACACCATTAATCAGATTTGAAAATTCCATTAATTGTCTTGTAAAATCTTCACCTCTTAAATAATAAGGCACATCAGTTTTTTCATCGGTAACATATAATTGATTCCATCCCTTGCTTAGTTTTAAATCTTGATTTTCTTCATTTAAAAAAATACTTAACTCTTGCTTATTGGCTGAAATCTTTCCCTTACTCCCATAAATAACAATATTGTTAGTAGCTTTCCTTACGGAACTATCTGACCAATTTATATAGTTAAGGCCAATTATAGAATTATTATGCAATAGGGTAACATTAACGACATCATCAACTTCTGTAGAAAAAACTTTTTTTAATACAGAAGATTCAATGTGTACGTCTGTACCAAAAAAATAAGTAGACAAATCAAAACAATGAGGCCCATAATCAAATAGACAGCCACCACCTTTTGTATAATCATTTCTCCAGCCCTTATTCTTCTTTAAAATAACTCCACCTGTCATGGAGTTATTATAAGAAATTACATCTCCAATAACCTTATCATTTAACAACATTTTAACCCGCTGAAAAACTGGATTAAACCTATTAACGTAGCCAACCTGACCTTTAACATTATTAGTTTTTGATAATTCTAATAATGTCTTGCTATCATTATAATTTAATGTAAAAGGTTTTTCAACAAAAACGTGAAGCTTATTTTCTATACAATGTTTTACTATTTCATAATGATAAGCATTAGGAACCATAATCATGACAGCATCTAATGAAACTTCACTTATCATTTTTTTGAAGTCAGTATAACATACAAATTTGGTGTTTTTTTCAACTGCACTTAAAAACTGGTTTGAAGTGTCACAAATTGATTTTATTTCCATTCCAGGAATCTGGTTGGCTATTGCAAGATGGGAAATTCCCATTTTCCCAATTCCAATTAAAGCTATTTTTTTCATTTTTGATATTATTTTATATAATCTATTTTATTTTTGATATATCTTTGATTTCTTAAAGTGATAGTCATCCTTTTTTATGAAAAATCTATATTTAATCCTTGTTTTTAATGAAAGAAATTCTAATTTTTTTTTCTGCCAATATGGAATATATGAATCCTTTTTTTCTGACATTTTATTTTTCTTTAAAAGTTTCATTACCTCCCCTACAGGAATATATAGTCCATTTTCCTTAGATCCGAGATATTCAACAATACTTTTAAAGCCTTTATCCACTTCTCCATTTTTATAAAAATACCCAAGATGAGTATATAAAATACAAATTCCTCCTTCTTCTTCTAGTTTATCAATTGATTTTTTATTAACCATTCTGTTAAACATCCATTGGTTTGAAGCAAAAGTTGATGAATACCAATAATTACAAAATTCATCATACTTTTTATCTCTATATGGCATATATGGATTTATCTTATAAGTATTTATGTCATCTATTTCATAATTCCTACTATATTTAATGTGTTTTTTATGTAGATCTCCCCAAAAATATATAGATCCTTTAACTTCACCATAGAATGAGTTATATTGCGAATACATTTTTTTTACTATCCAATTAAAAGGAAAACTAAATCTTTTGCTACCGCAATAGATATTGTCAGGATTATAAGAATGATTAACATGTAACTTAGGATAATTTCCAAGGATATTTTTATATTTTTCGATTCCATTAATAATTTCATCTCTTTTATAAGAGCCGCTTCCTACATTATGTAAAGCAATTTCAAAACCTTTTTTTTGAATATCCAAAACAAACGACCTATAATCTTGATCCGCAAGTGAATCTCCTTTTGATCTGTCATGGTCTCTTACAGGATTAACCCATACCGTTTTTGTTGTTTTAAGTCCGTTCTCATGAAGAATATCGTATACTGGCTTTATTTTCTCAGTAAACGCGTCATCTGTATCATCTATTATTGTGAATATAAACTTTTTGTTACCAGGTAGCTTTAGTGTCATATTTAAAAAAATTCATTTCCTTTTAAGTAAAAATCTTTAACATCTAATTTGGTAGGAAATTTGTAATAAGAACCTCCTTTATTTGAAATAGATTCTCTTTCGTTTTCTATATAAGATAATGATTCAATTATTAATTCGTTCGCAACTATTTTAGATGTTTTTATTAATGTTGACTGAGTCATTTTATCATGAATAATTATTTTTTTATGAGAAATTATAGGACCATCATCAATTCCCTCTGTAAGTTTATAAAGTGTTACACCTGTTTGTTTTTCACCATTTTTGAGCACCCAAAAAGTAGGCATCAAACCCTTATAATAAGGCAATAATGAAGAGTGTACATTAAAAACCCCATACTTAGTAATTTCAAGGACTTGTTTTTTGATTATTTGATTTCCTGCAATTATAATAATGATATCGGCATTAAGTGATTTTATAATAGAAATATTTTTTTTACTATTTATATTACTATTTAACTCCCATAAAGAAATGTTTTCTTTTTTAATTTCAGTCAAAACACTTTTATCAAGAATAAACTTTCGCCATATATATTTTAGAGAATAATATGTAAAAAATTTAATTCCAAATATTTTATATGAATTCGTTATTTTTTTTATAAAACTTTCTTTTTTTCCATATGGAGATGCTGGAGTTACTATAGCTTTTACTATTTCATGATTATTATCATCTTTTATTTTTTTTATAAAATCTTTTGTTGATTCAGCTAAATAGAATGGATCATTTTGAGTAAGTAATATTATTTTCATTATTAAAATTATTTATTTCTAGTTTTTTACTGTTAAGAACATTTACTGTGCAATATTTTTTCTCCATAGATCCTTTAACTTACTGTCTATTAATTCGAATGCATCCCTACCTTTTTTAAGTAAATTTGTATTGCTTTTAATAGATTTAGACATTAATAAATTCTCTATATCTTCAATTTTAGGGTTAAGATTATGTTTCATTATTTCATTTTTAATAAGATACTCATCTACTGATAATAATTCTCCTTGATATATAGATAAAGTTGGAATTCCTAAAAAAGCTAGCTCTCTAGTCATAGATCCACCAGCTCCAATAAATAAAGTGCAATCTTTTAGTATATTAGAAAGTTTTAATGGTTTTTCAGGGACTTGAACCCCTTTAAATTGATCATTTTTAAAATGATTTACTTGATCTGAACTTCTTGTTAATATAATTACATTATATTTTAGAATTAAATTTTTAATGATTGGATCTAAAAAATCAGTATTCCCGTTATAATATTGCGCTGTCCATGGTTCAGGTCTAATATATATATTAATTTGTTTATTGTTTTCAATTTTAAAATTAGATTGAGAAAGATATATCCCTTCTTTTATTCCAGGATAAAAATCCATCTTATATCTTTCTTTCCATTTTAATTTTACTGCTTTATTTTGAAGAAATTCTGGAAGTAAATTAAGTGAAGCAAATTTGAAAGCTATATAATTAGCTTTTGCATGTTCATTATCATTTAAATAAATTGATGGTATTTTTAATAATTTACAAACAATTGGTGATTCAAACGAACTATGCGATATACCTATTTCAGGTTTATTCTTTTTGAGAAAAATAAATAACAATATTACTCGTTTTGGGAAATAAATTAATTTCTTAATTATATTCTTACCCGCATGCATGCCAATTTCTTCAAAACTCCATTTATTTTGGCGTATTAGATCGATCGTATTAGATAAGTTTCTAGCTGTAATAATTATTTGATGCCCTTCTTCTTCCCATTTTTTAATGAATGGTTTAAAAAAATTTATATGTGGGGAGTTAGTTAAATCAATCCAAATTTTCATGCTTAGTAAATTTTATATATTCTGTAAAAGCTTTAAATATCCAGGCTTGTGCCCATCTCATGTATGGAATTTTGCTAGAAATCCCCTTTTTTAACTGATAGAAAAAATAACCTTTTGATCCTTGCATATTATCAATAGTCCATTTTAATACACTTTCAGCTAAATTTTTGTGTTTACCTAAAATATTAGTTTGTGAAAGGGTAATTATTAGTTGGGCGGGAGAATGGATATCTAGTGGATATGTTTTATTATGATAATATTTAGGGACTTTATTATTTAAAAAAAAGTTTTTTAAATAATAATCTAAACCTTTTTCAAAAGATACTAAAAAAGAATCATCACCAGTATATTTTGAAACTTTCCAGATACACTCAAGATTAAATCCTGTATGAAAGCTATCGACCCAAGTTTGGACTTTATGCTCACCATATATCCATGAACCATCAACCGACTGTTTGTTTATTATTGTTTTAGTAGCTCTAGATGCTAGATCTAACCACTCCTTATTCCCTGTGTGAGAATACCCAATGGATAATAATTTAGCGCCAAGTAGAGAAGCGTTATATACTTTTGAAGTATCTAAAGGAGAATAAGAAAAAATAAATTGATGATCATCAATTATTGTTCTATTCAAATCTTTAACAATAAAGTTACAAGAGGATAAAGCACAATCAAGATGTTTTTTGTTTTGAGTAACATCATAAGCTTTAAATAGCGCTTCTCCACAAAAAGATGTAGCTACGATAGTCGGAGTATAACGTGGTTGATAAAATACTCGGTTTTGCCAATCAAAGTTATATCCCCAGCATGCGCCAGAATATCCATCTGTCTTAATATCTATAAGTAGATCAGAAAGATAATTAATTTGTTTAAGTATCTCCGTTTTATCACCAAAAGTAGTGTCTCCTGATTCAGTAATTTGATATAAATTACAATACCCTTCTAAAAACAGTCCTATTCCTTTTGCATTGTGTTGTTTCGGTACAAGAAGAAGTGACCTTAAATTAATAGGGTTACGTTTAAAAGCCTGAATCCATGCTAGCCTTGCAAAACTCCAATTTTTTAAAGGAGATGCCTGAAAAAATTTTGAATTTAAACCATCATAAGGATCCCATCCTTTAAAGTCCTCGGACTCACAATATTTTTTTAATTTAATAAATGATGTAGTATAGTTTTTCATTTTTTAATTTTCTTAATTAACCAAGGGTGCATTTCATAAAACATATACCCTAATTTATTATCGACATCTATGAAACATGATTTAGATAGTAAATTTATTGAGTTATAAATTCTATCTTTCAATTTTAGGTAAATTATTTTTTTTGTTTGTGAGGAATTAATTCTTGTATACATTAAGACTTTACCCGAATCAATTTCATTATTTATTAGGTGATTCGTAATAACTTGATTTGCTCCAAACAACCTAGAATAATTCAAAGTAGATCTACCTTTAAAAAGAGGTAATGCACCCCAATGATCATTAATTAACCCTAAACTAAAATTTGATATAATATTATCCTTAATAATGAAATTTAATTTATGGAAGCCTACATGATATTTTTTATGAATTTTAAATGTATTTAATTCAGACTTTTTATCGATATTTATTTCATGATAACTTTTTCCGAATATTAGTTTAAATATGTAAGAAAAGAAAATGTTAAAAAACAACACCCCAATTATTTTATTTGGATGAAATTTAACATTGATTATATCTACTGGAATATTATTCTTTTTAAATTTTAAAAAAGGTAGGATAAAATGTACGGGGTTTCCAATTAATGCAATCTCTTTATTCTTAAAATTATCTTTATTAATTGCCAATTCTGTATTATATATATTTAGGCAATATTTAAGATTATTGCCATAACAAAAAATATGTTTGAAATCAATAAAATTCAAATTAAAATGATCTATTGACTGTTTAATTTTTGAAATATCTCCCTTTACTAACCATAGTAGTTCATTAAAAAATCTAACATCATTTGTTTTTAAATACCTATCACATAAGTAATCATTAACGATATCAGGGAAATCTTTTTTGACTCTTTGAAAGTGAATTTTTCTTAAAATCAATTCATCAGGTGCATCGTTTTTTAAACCTAAAGTATCGGTAACATTAATCATTAATAATAAGTGGTGTTAAAATATTTTTTTCAATATCATTTACGACTCTAGATGATGTAACAAACTCAATATCACTATAATTTTTGTTCAGATAATTTAAAAACTTATCTATATCTTCAAAATTATTTCTAAAATCTTTAGTATGAGTTTCTATTACCATTAATTTATAATCATATTTTGATTTTTTAATTAGCTTATAAGACCTCTTAAAAGTGTTTTTTAGGTACCAATATTTTTGATAGTTAATTTTTAAGTGTGTTTTAAAAGGTTTTAAACTTATGTTTACCTTATCTTTTCCAATCAATGGACTATTTTTCTTTATTGAATCAGGAATAAATGCAATGTCTAATTCATTAATTTTTTTAAAGAAACTGTTAAACTTCATCTCCAAAACATACCTAATTAGATCTTTCCAGTTAAGGAAAGTGGGAGTCATTGGTAAAACTACAATATCATTATGTTTGCTAATCTTATTTATATCGTTTTTTGATGTATAATATGGATAAAACTCACTTTCTAAATCAGTATAATCTACATTTAAATTTTTCACCCTTAATCCTTTAATGGGTCCCATCACTAATTTAATACCTTTTTCTTTAAATATTTCGTATAAAGTATCAAAAGGCTGTAAACCCCAAGAGCCAGCTTTAAATGAATTTAAAGTAATATTGCTACCAAACTTTACTAATAAACTTTGTAATTGATCATAGCCATTATTAAATAATTCAATTTGCTCACTTTTTGTTAATTGCCCAATATTCCATTTATTAGTCACATATATTTCATTGTTTTTTATTTCTGCATTTATCCATTGAGAATGAAGGTGGACCTGAACATCCATACCACTCTCGGATAACATTTTTATGACTTCTTCAATAGTTTGAGATTGAAACTTAAAATCCTTAAAAAATTCATTCTTTTTTAAGAACAAATAATGTGCAATATCAATATAAAAACTAGCTTTTATATTATACTTATTTAATATTTCAATATATCTTTTTGTCGGTAAATATTGTCTTCTTAAAGGGTGACCTTGCCCGTTTCCTAAAATTTCATTGTCATCTTCTAAAATTATTTTAATTCTATTATTCATCATTTTTTCATTTTTGCGGTAATTTTAAAAATGGCATTACACCTTCTTTTGATTGAATATTTTCATGAATGTCATACTCTAAACTTAGGGTTGACCCAATAATCCTTGCAGGATTTCCTCCTACAATTGTATTTGCAGGAACACTTTTATTCACAAATGAGTTTGGGGCAATAATCACATTGTCTTCAATAATAACAGGACCAAGGATTACACTATTAGTGCCTATCCAAACCTTATTTCCGATTTTAGGCACATCCTTATATGGGAAGTTTCTACCTGTTGTTACACGCATTGCTATAAAGCAATCTTTACCAATTTTAGTGCCCGAAATTAATAAAGTTGACATTCCCCTGTACGCAAACACGCTTCCTTTTCCAATATCAACATCAGCAGGAATTCTACTATTAAAAAATAAAAAAATTAACCCCTCTATAATCTTTGATAAAAAAAATATTTTTTTTTTGTATAGCCATCTCTCTAGTTTATAAAATTTATTAAGATCTAACATAGTTTTATATTTTTAAAAAATTATTTGTCACTTTAGTACTATTAAAATTAATTTCAGCAAAGTTTCTGTTATATTTAGACATTTCATTTACAATATTTTTATTTTTTAATAAATGTTCTAATTTATACACAATACTCTCTACACTTTTAGTCTCAATAAATAAGCCCATTTTTTGGTCTTCAAAAAAATCATTCAAACCACCCACTCTTGTCGTTATAATTGGGAGTCCAACTGCCATAGCTTCTAGAACCGCATTTGGCATACCCTCAGAATAAGATGGAAAAATAAATATATCTGAATTAGACAATTCACTATATTTTTCTTCTCCTGTGATATATCCCTTTATAAAAATATCTTTATATTTTTTATTCTCAATTTCCTCCTTAACATTATCTAACGCATCTCCAAATCCAGCAATAGTTAGTTTAAGGTTTGGGAATTTTAATTTTAAGATATCAAAAGCTTTTAAAAGTTCATATATTCCCTTATACTCTTCTACTCTTGAAAGAAAAATTAAATTAGTCGCCTCTTTTAAATTTTGTTTTACTTTAAAATTAAATACTTCATCATTAACCATAGTGGTCATTAATTTCACTTTTTTACTGTATCCCATTTCTTTTAATGAATTACCTATTTTTGAATATAACACTACTGAGGTATCAACTTTAAACAATAAAAAAGTTATTAATTTATATGGATATTTTAAATATTTAATATTTTCAAAATTAAAACCTCTCCAAAAAACAACTAATTTAATATTAAAACATAACCCTATTAAAACATATAAACTATCTCTAATTACTGAATTAATTTTTAATGATGGGTTTAATATTAGCTTCTTTATTTCTAAGGTTTTAATGACTTTTACAACTTTAATGAAATGATAAATTGTTTGAAATAATTTATTTTCAGATTTAACCTTTTTGTTATCTAAATAATATAAGCTATAGTTTGATGGAAGGTTTGGTGATAAGTTTTTGTAAAAATTATAGACCCCACCCTTAAATTGTGCAGGAACTATAATCAACGTTTTGAGTTTTTGATTTTCTTTCATTAAATCACTTTCTAGATAAATAATCTGTAATACTTTGTGTGTAGACTTTCTCTAACTCTAATTTTTGATAAATAGGAACCCACGTATCATCTTTATTAACAAAGAAATTATTTGATAACTGTTGACCAGAGGTTCCAAAACCTGTAAATTGAAATTCTAATGTGTAAAATTGATCATTTGCAAAGGCTATATCTATTGATAAAATTGGAATATTGAGTTTGTTATAAATTGATTTTGCATAATCAAAAATTCCATTTGGAATATTTACTTCAGCACCAAACAAATACTTCTCTTTTCCGCTACCGCTTGCTCTAAAGTCATTTTTTCTTACAGGTCTTTCTACAATATAATATTTATCACTGTAAATTAATATTTTCCAATCGTTTGATAAATTTGGAATAAAATTTTGAGTTATAAATTTATTTCTATTTCTCGATACTGGTTTATAACCTTTGTGTTTATACTTTCTAACTAACTCTTTAATATCTTCTTTAATGTGGTACGTCTTACTAGCTTTTTTAACTTTGTTTAATAAATCTTTATAACCTTTTCCTAAAAATACTCCTAAACTAGATGCTCCTGATGCCATTTTAACAACAATATTATCTTCCCCTGTTTTAAAATGTCTTTGAAATTCTTCCAAGGTTCCGAATTTCTGGGTCTCAATATTATTTAAAGGCTTAAAATCTTGAATATCTCTTAAAATCTCCATAAATACCTTGTTGTGATGTGATTTTAAATAAATAAAGCTAGGTATTACTTTAGCACCAATAGTTTCAAGTCCAAGGACAATATCTTCAATATAAAGCTTATAGTATTCTTTATTGTCTTCAGTAGTAGTGTACAATACTAAAGCGTTTTTATATTTTTTGTCTCTAAAATCAATTTCGGAAGGACTAATGAAAATTACTTTATACCCCTTATCATTGAAAAAACTTGATAATCTCAGCTTATCCATTCCACTATGATATGGGCTTGTTTTATACTTGTTTCCAAATGCTCCTCTATGATTGGTTAGTAAATAAATTTTCTCCATGGTTATTTAATTATGTAACGAATTACTCTTTTAAAGTCAAGTGTTATTAATTGTTTGAAAACACCTTCGTTAGCTTCGATAAAGTAATTTTTTATTGGAACTATTTTCTTTAGATGCCAGTAATAAAGGTTCCAAATAAATTTATTTTTTTTAATTAATTTAAAAACAATATTCCTCCAACCTAATATAAATTTTGAAAAATATGTATTTTTTAAAATAAATCCTTTTACGTTTTTAGCATGGTAAACTTCTACACTATATTTATTCTTTGAAAAAACTATAGTTGGAATGATTGTTTTTCTCTTTCTAAATCGTCCTATTTGAAAAGTTTCGTTATCATGAACGATATCATCAAAACAAAAATTACCTAAACTATAAAAAATATGTTTCCCTTTATAAATCTCGAAAGGTTGCACAGTATGAGAGTGTCCTCCAATAATTAAATCAGCTCCTGAATTGATCATTCTTCTAGCTAACATTGGTTGATTAAAGTCGGGGTAAAATCCTTCTTCAACTCTTCCCCCCCAGTGCAATAAAACAACTACTTGATCTACTTTTTGTTTTAATAATTTAATTTTTTTTTCAATTTTATCAATCTCAAATAAATTTAAATAAACCTTAGCATTTTTAGGCATCTTTGGGTTAGTATTTGAAGTCACAAAGTTCAATAACCCAATTTTAACTCCTTTTTCATTTAAGATTATTTCTTTTTCAGCCTCATCAATTGATAACCCAGCTCCAAGAAATTGAATATTATTATTTTTTAGCTGTTCAATAGTCTTATTGTAGCCTTCTAATAAGTTATCATAAGCGTGATTATGGGCTAATGTGACGACTTTTAAATTTAAGTGTTTTAATAAGTTTAGTGTTTTAGCCTTGGTAGATAATCTAGGATATTTTAATTCGTTTTCTCCTTTATCACCTTTAGCTAAACACTCCAAATTACCAATATTAAAATCTGATTTTTTTAATAGTTTTTCTATACCTTGGAACGGATTAATCTCTTTTTCGTAAAATTTATTGTAACAATTATTTAAACTGATATCTCCTAAAAATGAAATCTTTACCATTTACTATTATTTTAAAAAATTTGTCCAAACGGTCGACATTCTTGCTAAATTTTCAAACTCACCTAAGTTGTCTGGAATACAAATCCTAGGAATTTTGTAGTTAAATTCATTTTTAGATAAGTCAACAAATTGAGGTTCAGTTGTAAAAGCATACTTATAATTTGACTTTTTGATGATATCAATTGTTTTATTATTATATGAACCATTAGGATAAGCAAATGAACTGTTAATTTCTAAGCCCCATTCATTTAAGATTTTCTCAGAATTTTCCAACTCAAATTTGACTTGTTCATTATTGCAATTTGATAATATAGAATGATTTACGGTATGAGAACCAATTGAAGCGTATTTCGAAAATTTAATTAATTCATTCTTTGTCATTATAACCCTTCTTATAATTGATTTGTTTTTAGCAGCCAGATATAATTCTTTGTGATGTTTATAGGATATATTCTTTAAATCTTTTAGGCCCAAACCTCTTTTTATTGACTCCTCAATTTTAGAGTATTCATTTCTAACAATATTTATCCATAAACTTCCATCTTCAATAGCTTTAATTGGAACAAATAATGTTATTGGTACATCATATTTTTCTAGTATTGGAATTAATTTAAGATTTCCTGACCATGCATCATCAAAAGATATAAATACTGTTTTATTAGTATTAGCTTTATTTCCATCCAAAATTTGCTGAAATTGATTAATGGAGACTATCTTAAAATCATACTTGACTAACCATTTTATAATCTTTTCAAAAACCGATACAGAGGGGTTATGAAAATAAATTGATAAGATTTTAGTTTTATTAATTTTATTTAATAGTATTTTTTTACCTAATAATAAATAAATTAAGTAGCCAAAAATATTACCAAAATAAAATCTAATTTTATTTGAAACTTCGATCATCATTAGTAAAAATCTTTCTTATTAATGATTAAATTATATAAGTAATATAAGTGTCTAAGTTTTTTGTTTTTAAAAAACACCCATTCACTGTTATACTGTAATAGTTTACCCCTAGTTGACTTTTTAAATTCATAAACGCCATAAGCACCTTTTCTTCCAAGAGGAATTCGAGAAAAATCAAAATATTGGATATTTTGATTTTTTAAGTAATCAAAAATATATTGCATTAAAAATTGGGTTGCACCATCTAATCTTGATATAAGAGAATTACACGCAAAAATATCATATGAAATATTTTCTTCTATACTGATGACTCTTGCAGCTATAAATTCATTTTCTAATTTCAAAAAGAATACTTCAATATTGGAAGCTTTGCATAATCTATAAATTTGGTTTGCTTTAAGTGTATAAGATAACTTTTTAGATTCCGCATTTTCCTTATGAAGATTTTCAATTATTAAACAATCATCAAGACTCAATTCTTTTTTTGATTCGACCTTATAACTTGCGTTAGAAGCCTTTTTTAAATTCCTTCTCCAGTTTGTATCTGGATTAAACTTAAAAGTATCAACAACTATTGTTAAATTAGTACTAGCCTGACCAATTGGACGTTTAAAACCAGCTTTTCTAATTGCTTCCTCAAATGAAACTGAATATTCCAAAGTTGAATTAATAAAAAACCCATTATATTCTAAACAGGTAATGTTTTTATTAAATTTTTGAAGTTGTTTATTAGAAACATCGTCACTATAAATGGGCCCATGGATATTTAAAACTAATCCAATAATTTTAACTTTCTTTACTTCTGCCCAACATAAAATCATGGGTTGCTGTAATGAATCAATATAGAATTTTAAATCAATGCCCTTTGATAATTGATAATCTGCAAAAGCAGGAGTAACATCAAATGGCTTATCATTAAATTTTTTTGATAACTCGACAAATACATTGTAATTTATTTCTATCATTATAAACTGATAATTTTATTTTTTAAAGTATTGTATTTATATCCAAATATATTTATTGTGATAATTTGTTTCTCACAAACAAACCTTGCTTTTTTTTGAGATTTCCTGGCTGGAGTATTTTCATTTAAAAGTATAACGAGTGCGGTAGACTTTTTAAATTCAATTAGTTTTTTTAATCTGTAAATATTCATAAAATTATGCAGATTATTTCCTCTGTATTCTGGAAAACAAAAAGCATCAAATAATAATCCTTCATTTTCACTGATATCCATTTTATAATCATTGTTACTAAATTGAAAATCACTTAGTGATATCCAACAATAATATGCCAAATCCGAATCACAAAAAACGCCATAAGCATAATAATTATTGGATTTAAATCGTTGAGAAAAACTGTTTAATTTTAATTTATAAAATTTAGAAGAATTTAAAAAATCGTTGAATGTAATCTCTCTGTAGGTAAACTTTTTTTCAAGTATAATATCAGGAAGAGTAGCTAAATTAATTTTCTGATGACAAATTAGCCATTTGTTATATCTTACACCAATTTTTCTTAAAATGAAAATGAATGATCTTTTAAGAAAATTTAAAATTCCATATTGTTTTAATTTATCTCTCATTAAATTTAGATTCTAATTTTTTGATTTGCCACTAAAACATTCAATAAGGCATAGCATATTAGTAAGTAAGAAAAATTCTGTTGCTCAAAATTCCCAGCATAAACAGCCTTAAATGAGAAAATAATAAAAATCATGTAATATGGAATAAAATACTGACTTTTTGTTTTAAAAAGCCTTGAGACTATCTTTCTTTGATGTAGAATAAACCAACTTAATAAACTTAATCCAATAAGACCATAACTATGAACAAAATTTAAAAAATCTGAATGTGCCATTAAACCTGACCCTATTTTTTCTTTCATCAATAGTTGAACACTTTCATAACCAAAACCAAATAGATATGTAAATAAATTGCTTGAATTTAAAAAATCATCATACATATAGAAGTACATCATACCCCTACCTGACCCAATATCTTCTGTGTTTTCAGTAGAAAAATCTGCTGTTCTTTCAAGAATTATATCTTGGAAATTATCAAGTACGTATGAAATTATAAAAAAAGATAAAATAATAAATACAAGATTTTTTATCCACTTGGGAATTGTATATTTATTAGCTCTATCTTTATGAAAAACAAGAGGTATAAGTGCAATTATTAGAGCTAGAATAGCACCTCTTTTTAAAGAAAAGAATATTGCAATAGTTAGTATTAATAAAAGTATATTTTTTCTTTTAAAATTGAGTAAATAAATAAAGGGCATAAAACTAAGTAAAATGTAGGCATTATTATCAGCATATATTTTAGTCAATCCAGATATATTCCCAATTCTTGTTATAACTATATATGAACTCAAACTAATTATAGAAAATAACACAAATTTCTTTACATATTTTTTTGAGGTCAATGGCATAATTGAAAATACCCTGTAAAAAAATAAATAAGTAAAAAAGAAAAACAAAACTTTTGATAATGATATAAGTACTGAAATACTATAATCACCTCCAAAAATAATATTAATAATAATTAATCCATATATCGCTTTTAATAAGCCGTTAAATTTTAATTTAACACCGGTTTTAAAAACAACTAAGTAAAAGCCATAAATCAATAATAGTATACTTCTATAAATTCGAGGGAAGTTTCTATCACTAGTAACATCTTGTCTCATCTCAGCTTCAAAAAACAAGTCATACACCAAAAGTATTGACAAACTCAAAAGAATAAATGCTAGTAAGTATTTATATTTTTTAGATTCCATATAATCTCTTTTTTTTCATATGAAATATGTAGGATAAAGATGCATACAACAATTGCGATGTAATAATCACCAATGCGGCTGCAGTTGCGCCAAATATAGGTATTAGGATTAACCCAATTATTAATCCAAATATTGATGAAAACAATGCTATTCTCATATATAAATTATCCATTTTATTGGCTAGTAGATAATTTATACCATAAACTGTTCTAATAGACAACAATAATGGAGACAAACTAAGAATCATGACAAGGGGTATACTATTAATCATGGTATTTCCCAAAATATTTTCTACTGTAAATGAGGCTGAAACAAACATAAAAATAGTAGTAAACAAACCAAAAATTAAGATGAGCATATTAATTTTTTTAATACTGTTTTTTGTTTTATTTACAAAAGGATAAAAGGTTCTAGTTAAAATAGTGTTCAATGAAGAAAAAGCATTTGTAATTCTGATAGCCCCTGAGAAATAACCTACAACTGAAGTATTAGTAAAAATTCCTAATAAAAATATTGACGTGTTTGAGTATAAAGTTGGTGTTATAAGGGTAACACAGCTACTAAATGAGTAATTAAGCTGTTGTTTTACTTTTATAAAGGATGCTATTTTTATTTTTATTTTATGTTTATAGAATACAATATATAAAGAATAAAACCCCGCAATAACTGCTGTTATTGATTGAAAAAATAGAACTAAAATATAATCACTCTTTTCTTTTACAAAAACAAAAATTAGCAAAACATAAACTAATTTTACAAGAGTGTTAATAATAGTAATATACCTCATTTGTTCAATTCCTTGAAAAAACCATTTTGGAAAAAGAACATCACCTAAAATTAATCCAGTAGCTATAAAATATAATAATTGATTCTCATAAAAAGATGGAACACTAAATATTAGTAGGATAATAATAATAAATGAAAAAATAAATAAATATAGTTTTGTTGTAAATACTGAATTAAAAATATCCTCTGTCTTGTTGGGGTTATTTTGATTTATTGATAAATCCCTGACAGCTGATAAAGAAAATCCATATTGAGTAATATTTAAAAAATAAGTTACAACTGAGGTAACAAAAGCAATTAAACCAAATTTATCAACACCAATTACACTTATTATATATGGTAGTGCTATTAATGGTAATATAAAGTCTGCAACACGGATAAGAGATAAAGAAATAAAATTCTCTAAAATCTTAGAGTAATCATTTGACTTTCTGATTTTTTGATAAAATTTATTCAAACTAGTTAATTTTAAGTTTTTCTAACCTAACGATACCTTTTTTAATAACTTTTCGAAAAGGAGGTTCAAGATAATAAGTAACTAATATGGAGATAAATATTGTTAATGTTAAAGGAATTAAAATCAAAAGTATTGGTTCATTTATTTTTATTTTTATTAAATAATTAATAATAACAAAACCTATAAATTGATGAACTAAGTATAGAGCATAGGATATTTCTCCTAATTTTGATAAAGCCTTAGATTTTAGCCAATTTAATTTTCCGTAAACCAATAAATAAAAAGATATTATAAAACCAATTAAAAACATATTTTTTACCGGATTTATATTGATTATTAGCGAACAAACAATAGATAGAAGTATAAATAAATGATAAGTCCATTTATTTTGATCAAACATTATTTTATAAAAATAGATGCCAATTACAAATAAATGGCCAAAACGTAAATTTAATAAAACCCTAATGGGCATAAAGTCAAAAAAATGATTTACGACAATAAGAAAGAGCCAAATTGAACAAATTATATTAATCTCTTTTAATTTATTAAAAGAAAGTAAAAGGAAGCACATAAAATAAAAAACCAGTTCAGGTAACAACGACCAATAAACACCATCAACTCTTGGCGCTCCAAAAACATCTGGCACCATAGTAAGATTGAACATAAAGTCTGTTAGAGTTCTTTTATATTGATCTAAATCACTAATATAAACTATGCAAAAAGTGATTATTACACAAATCCAAAATGTTGGATAAAGTCTTGTAAATCTTTTAGTTATAAATTGAATGGGTGATTTGTTTTTATTTATTGACATAAAAATAACAAAGCCGCTGATAATAAAAAACAGATCTACTCCTAAACCCCCATACTTAAAATCAAAAAGCTGTGTAGTAATCTCATTATTAAAGATAGTAGCATATCTACTTGTATAATGAAATAATAATACCATTAGACAAGCAATTCCTCTGAATATATCTAATTGATTTAATCTCATAAGTTCTTATAGTACCATTTTATTGATTCTTTAATTCCAGAATCTATTTGATGTGAAGGATTATATTTTAATAACTTCTTTGCTTTATCTACAGAAGCTAATGAATGAGGTATATCTCCTTCTCTATTAGGCCCGTATTTTATGACAACATCTTTAATTTTTGGATCAAATTCAGAAAGGTGTTTTTTTAGAGAATTAACTAGCTCAATTAAAGTAGTTCTATCACCTACTGCAGTATTATATATTTGATTTATAGCCTTTTCACAATTAGTTGTAATTGCTAAAATATTCATTTGTATAACATTATCTATGTATGTAAAATCTCTTGAATAAGAACCATCTCCGTTTATTAAAGGTGATTTATAATTCATAAGCTGTTTCACAAATAATGGAATCACCGCGGCATAAGCGCCATTGGGATCTTGTCTTCGGCCAAACACATTAAAATACCTTAATCCAATTGTTTGTAAACCATAACTTTTAGAAAAGATATCTGCATACAGTTCATTTACATATTTTGTAATTGCATATGGTGATAATGGCTTTCCTATCTTATCTTCAATTTTAGGTAGTTCTTTGGAATCTCCATAGGTAGAACTACTCGCAGCAAAAATAAAACGTTTAACTTTATTGTCTCTGGCTGCTACTAGCATATTTAAAAAACCTGAGACATTCACCTCATTTGAGGATATGGGATCTTTTAAAGATCTAGGTACTGATCCTAAAGCTGCTTGGTGTAATATAAAATCTTGTCCCATACATGCTGATTGACAAGTTTCAATATCTCGAATATCTCCTTCAATAAGTTTAAATCGATTATTATTTAAAAATTCTTTAATATTATGAAGATGCCCTGTAGAGAAGTCATCTAAACATACTACATAAGCTTGGGAGGCTAATAAATATTCACATAAGTTAGAGCCAATAAATCCTGCTCCACCAGTTACTAATATTTTTTTATCCTTTAACTCTAAGTTTTTATTCATTACTATAATTTATGAGAAGGGTTCTTTAGGATTCCTTTAACATCATATACAATACTTTCTTTTGATTTTTTGTAAATTTCTAAATCTAATTCTTTGAATTCATTATGAGCAACTGCAAGTATAATAGCATCATATTTTGCATTTGGTAAATCAGATAATATATTATAATTATACTCATGCATAACCTCTAGAGGCTTAGCCCAAGGGTCATATATTGTTGTGTCTAATCCAAATTCATTTAATCTTTTAACAACACTAACTACACCTGTATTTCTGATATCTGGGCAGTTTTCCTTAAAAGTAATTCCTAAAAGCAAAATTTTAGCTTTTTTTACAATAATTCCATTATTAATAAGTGCTTTAACTACCTGGTCAGCTATAAAACTTCCCATAGAGTCATTAATTCTCCTTCCAGACAAGATAATTTCAGGATTATATCCTATTTCTTGTGCTTTTTGTGCTAGGTAATAAGGGTCAACTCCAATACAATGACCACCAACAAGTCCTGGTTTAAATGGTAAAAAATTCCATTTAGTACTAGCAGCTTCTAATACAGCATTGGTGTCAATATCCATAAGGTTAAATATCTTAGCCAATTCATTTACGAAAGCGATGTTAATATCTCGTTGAGAATTTTCAATTACTTTTGCAGCCTCTGCTACTTTGATTGATGGAGCGAGATGAGTACCGGCCACAATTATAGATGAATAGACATTGTCTATATACTTTCCAGCCTCTAAGGTTGAACCTGAAGTTACTTTCTTTATTTTTGTAACAGTATGTTTTTTGTCCCCTGGATTGATTCTTTCTGGGGAATATCCTAAATAAAAATCTTTATTTAGTTTTAATTGACTAACTTTTTCTAATATTGGCAGACAGTCATCTTCGGTAGCTCCGGGATATACGGTGCTTTCATATACTACATAATCCCCTTTTTTAAGTACTTCTCCAATAGTTTCTGAGGCTTTAATAAGTGGTGTTAGTATTGGTCGATTATTTTTATCTACAGGAGTTGGAACAGTAACTATAAAAAAATTACATCCTTTTAAATCTGATTTATCATTTGTAACCCAAAGTCCTTTTTGAGATTCTAAAGTTTGTCTTGACTTTACATTTACATCTTTAAGTGATTGATCATCAACTTCCAGTGTAAGGTCTTTATTTCCTTTAATTTCTTCCAATCGTTTAGAATTAATGTCAAAACCTACAACTGAGTATATTTTAGCAAACTCCACTGCCAATGGAAGACCGACATAGCCAAGACCAATTATTCCAATTTTAATTTCTTTGTTCATTATCTTTATATTTTTCTCGACTACCACCGGTAGTCCGTTTTGTTTGTGTTTTACCTT
>TARA_B110001450_G_scaffold25356_2_pt1 | contig 21305 bp, 19 predicted proteins | sample TARA_B110001450 | Tara Oceans TARA_B110001450 (sample SAMEA4396538) | marine metagenome | biome: Polar Biome; feature: [SRF] surface water layer (ENVO:00010504); material: water (ENVO:00002006), including particulate matter (ENVO:01000060) such as... | depth 5 m | reverse complement strand
AAAAGAAGAGATAATGCAAATATTGTTAAAAAAATATATGGTGGAATTATTGATATATTACTTAATAAACAAGATTTAGAAGCATCTATAGAATTTTTAAATGATGAATTAAATGATTTAGTTAATGGTAAATCTAATATAAATGATCTTATTATCTCTAAATCATTAAGAGCATCATATAAAGATCCTTCTAAAATTGCTCATAAAGTTTTGGCTGATAGAATTGGTTCGCGTGATTCAGGAAATAAACCTGCAGTAAATGATAGAGTTCCATATGTATATATTAAATTAGATAAAATAGAAAAAACAACATTACAAGGCGATAGAATAGAAAATCCAGAATATATACTTGAAAATTCATTAATACCTGATTATTTACATTATATTACAAATCAGATTATGAAACCAGTATTACAATTATATGCTTTATCATTAGAAGAATTACCAAATTATAATAAAGAATTAGATTATTGGCAAAAAATAGATGAAGAATTAAAATTAAAACCAATATATCTAGATGATAAAAAAAGAAAAAATAGAATAGAAAATTTGAGATTACAATTAGTAAAAGAATTATTATTTGATAAATATATAAATATTTTGTCAGAACCAAAAATTAAAAAAACAAAGAAAAAAGAAATTAAAAATTTATTTGATTTTAATAAAAATGATAAAGTAGATAAAATCGAAAAACAAAATGATGATACATATATCGATATTAAAAAATTATTAAATAATAAAAAATTTAATGTAGAATTAAAAGTAACACAACCAAAAAATAAAGAGAAGAATAGTATTGATGTAAAATGTAAAATAAAAATAGATAAAAAAACTATAATTGAAAATAATAATACATGTATTTCAAATAAAAAGAAAGAAATTATTAATGCAATAATTTCATTAATTGAATATTTTGAAATGAATGAAATAAATGAGAAAATACATATTAAATTAACAGGAAATATAGCATTTATAAAAGAATATAAAAAAGCAATTATTGATTATAAGGATTTTATTAGAAGTGAAATAATTGATAATAATTTAGTTACTAATGCTATTGATACAAATGATATAGGTCTAATAAAAAATTCATTATTAGTTCGCGAATATGAAAAATTATTATTAAATAATGATAAATTTGAATTAATTCAATAAATTTTATATAAGAAATAATTATTTTTATTATTTAATGTCATCATTATATAATAATATCCCTACAGCACAATGGCCTATGTGTACACCACATCCTATATCATTACCAGAATCATTAGCGAATATATCAAAACCATTAGTTAAAAAAAAGGGAGATAATTTATCATTAGCAAATGTATTTGGTTCAAATAAATTAAATGAATTATATACTGAATTGTCAAAATGTAATAATTCAGATATGGATTCAAGAATTAATATAGAAAGACCAGAGCAAGAATTAATTGCTAAATATTTACCATATGATTGTTGTGTATTAGAATTAGGAGGCGAAAGTGGTACAACAAGTTTATTAATAAATAAAATAATCAAAGATCCTTCTAAACATGTTATTATAGAACCATCTTCAAATAGTATTCCAAAATTGTATAAAACAGCAAATATATATGATGCTAAATATAAAGTTGTACATGGATTTATAGGAATAAACCGTGATATACATAAAAAATTATGGCCGGAATGCGAAGTATCAAAAATGTATGATTTAGATACAATTAATAAACTAGTAAATAGTAACTATGATGTATTAGTGGTAGATTGCGAAGGTGCATTTTATAATATATTAAACGAATTTCCACAAATTTTAGATAATGTGAAATTAATAATAATAGAAAATGATGGACCTCAAGAAAATGTCAAGCATATAAGAAATAAATTAAAAGTTAATAATTTTAATTTAATACATTCTCAGTGTCATCCTTTTTTAAATGCAAAAAATGATTGGAATATTAATAATGTGAATGATTATAATATATTAAGAAAAAGTGATAATATAATTGGATTTCATGAAGTATATTATAAATATTAGTGATTTTGATAAGAATAAAATGTGAAATAGTAGTTTATAAAATTGATATATTAAGCATATTTACCAAAATGAATTTACTTAAATAATTAATAATAAATTAATATTATAAAATGAATAAATATTTATTATTATTAATTAATTTTTTTTATATTTTACAAAATATTAATGCTATGTCGACTATATCTTTAAGACCTAAAGTTGCTATAGTAATAAATGGTATTTATGGCGTAGGGGGTAGAATATCAATATCATTGGCAAAACAAGGTTATGATTTAATAATACATAATAATGATAATAAATATTATAATTATGATTTTATAGAAACATTAAAAAAAAATTATAATACAAATATAAAAATTGTAAATGGAGAAATTACATCATATAATATAAGAAATAAATTATTTGATATATATGATAGTAAATTTAAAGATACACATGATTTATCTATTTTAATAAATAATTATGGTGATAATATTGAATATATAAGTAATAATTATTCAATAAAAGATAAAATAAAATTTTTAAAATATTATAAAAATATGTTATATGATGTATGTATTGATATGTGTGAAAAATTTATAATTAGAATAAATAAAATAAATGGGGGTTCAATTATTAATATAATGCATTCAAATATTTATAATAAATCTTTATTTAAAAAAGAATTACATGAATCATGTAAATTTTTAATGAATGATGTTATGAATATGTATAAAGATATATGTATTAAATCAAATATAAATTATAATACAATATTGTAAATATAGAATATATTATAACTTCATATATTCTAATATTTTCTTTGCTTTTTCTTTACCAACCTTATTAATTTTTGATAATAATTTTATTTGATCGTCATAATTATTATGATAATCTAATTCTTTAATTAAAGTGCGAATATTAGGATATATTTCTACTATATTTTTTGCAATTATATTTGAAATAGTTGGTATTTGAGATAATTGTAAAATAAAACAATTATCAGGTGTAATATTATTTATTTTTTTTGATTTTATTTTTATAGTATCTAAATAATCTATATTTTTATTAATTTTATTATTAAATGTTTCTGGTTTATCTATAATTTTAGAACATAATGTTAATATAAAATTAACTGTTTCAAATAAATTTTTATTATAAATAATTTTAATATTATCTCTATATAATGTATTTAAATATGCACTTGATATTTTTTTATCATTTCTATTTATACTTTTATGAATATCATCCCCTTCTATTATATATGTAATTGCATTATTTGAATAAGTAGATAATAATCTATATTTTTGTTCCTTATATCTACCATCATTTATAGAACTATTTAAATCTGATAAAGTTTTTCTTTCAAATATTAATGTGTTTGTATAATCTTTCGTACATATATCAATAAGTATATCACCTAATTCTAAATTTTTTTTATCAATATAAATAAAATCTTTGTATTTATCTAAATCTCTTTCTATTAGATTATTATATAAAAGTGATTCTCTATAATCAATAATTAAATTAATCATATTCATATAATGAATATATATATTTATATAAATATATATTTAAAAATAATAATAAAATAATTTTTAACTTCACTCATTTTTTGCTGCTGTTATCCGTTGAAGTCTAGGATTATTCATAATTTTAATTTTAGTAAAATTATCTAAATTTGGATCATCTAATGATCCGAGTTTATCAATAGCATCATCAATTTCTTCTTGTGTTGGAGTTATATACTGTTTAACTAGGGGATCATCTAAAATTATTTTTCTTTCTTCTTCTGTAATATTTGGATTATCTAATAAGTTAACTTTAATAACAGTTTGATTATTTGGATCTTCGTAATTAGTTGTTTCATCATTCATAATGTCAAAAGATTTTATATATATATTATATGATAAGTAACTAGCAAATAGTAACCATAATATATAGGGAATTAAAATATAACTATATAATTTATTTTTTTGAGTAAAATAAAATTGTAAGATAGTTAAAAATCCAAATACTAAGGATACTAAAACTATTAATAATGCATACAATGTTGTAGTATTACGAGTAAATGATTCTAATGCAATATACATATATGGAATAAATGTATAATTTATTAATAATGAAATAATAGGTATTACCCAATATTTTATTTCTATATTATATAAAATATTTGCATATGCATAACCAATTAATAAATATAATATAGTCCATACAATACTAAATACATAACCAGGTGGTATTAAATTATTATTAAAGTTATGTTTATATTCAAGTACATAATAATAATAAGTCTTATTACTATATGAATCTAATAATTTATATGATATAAAAGAAAGTAAAATACTAATAAATATTGGTAATATAAGTATGATATAATATATTATATTATTTGTGTTAATATTTTTTTTACTTTTCATTTAAATATTTTATCTATTATATATAAATAAAAAAAAATGGATTTATTAAAATTAAATATTATTGGTTATAATAATTCTAATAATATAGATTTATTTAGTTTCAATGATATAAAATTAAAAATTAAATATGGTAATTATAATATTGAAATGCCGTTTATAAGAAATAAAAATGAGGTTATTTATAATGAAGAATTTATATTTAAATATATGAAAGATATACCATTAAGTATAATTATTTATGATACTGATAATATATTTGGCGATGTTGAATTACATAGAGAAATGCTTTTTAAATTAAGTGATAAACGATATATAAGAAGTGAATTAAGATATTATTATGAAATATTATATAATGAAAATGATAATATAATATTAAATGAATGTTTTAATAAATTATTAGTTTATACGAAATCATCAAAAATAGAAAAAATAAAAAAAATATTAAATATGTAAAAATGATTAATTAATCGGAATATAAGGTTTTATTTTATAACTTTTTAATCGGAATATAAGGTTTTATTTTATAACTTTATAATAGAATAAATTAATTTTAATGCAAAAAAAATTATTTATATGTCATATAATATATATATTAATAATAGTTTTAATATTAATTTACATAAATAAATATTATAATTGTGATTGTAAAAAAGAAGAATTCAAAATTGTAGTAAATGAAAATAATATTAAAAAATTAATAGATAATGGTTCATCAATGGTAGATATGGCAAAAAAATTAACAAATGAATTAAAAGTTACTGAATAACATAAATTTCATTGAATTTTTAGATAAATATGGGAAATAATTATTATTTTTTTTAAATAATTTTAAATAATTATGATGATTAAAATTATTTAAAATAAAATCTACAAATATATTTTCATTATAAGGAATATTATGTTTTAAAAAAATTTTATAATTTACTAATAGAATTAATTTTATAATAATATAAGAAAAAATGTTAGTATCTTCATTCCATTGATTAATAAATTTATAATTATTTATTAATTTATTATATTGAAATAATGTAAAACTTAATTCTTTTTTAAATAATAATTTAAATGGAATAGAATATTCTATAGAAATAAAGATAGTATTATAAATAAAAGACCAAAATTCAATAATTGCTTCAAGTGGTTCTAAATGACAATTATTATGAATATTAAAAAAATTTTTTAATTTTTTAATATTAAATAGACTAATATTCATAATAGACGAATTTAATTCATGTATATGATGTATAAATTCATGTAAAATTACTTTAGAGTATTCATCTTTTCTATATATATATATATCATTACCATTAAGACTAGTAAAACCGCCATTAATATGTACCGGTCTAAATATATCATTTTTAGGTAAAGTTCTAGGTTTAGTCCAAAAAGTTAAATGTATATTTATAGTTTTATTTAAATTATAATATTTATAAATAATTGAAATTCTTTTATAAAGTTTTAATAATTTTATATAATTAAAAGTTTCTAATTTTTTAGTAGAATATACATATAAATTAATATTTGAATTATTTAAATATATATGATATATATAATTAGATTTTTCTAAATAATTTATTACATCAGGTATATTAGCAAATTTTGTTGTTTTAGTGATATCAATAAAATTTTCGAGTAATTTTGATTTATAATTAATCAATTCATAATTTATTTGATCTATATCTATTATATTATATAATTTTTTTATAGAATAAATTAAATTATTAATTTTCATATTCAAATAAAGATCTTGCTTCTTTAATTATAGTAATTATATATTTTTTATTTTTTAATTTATTACAACATAATAATAAATTAGTTATTTTGACATCACAATCATTATTATAATCGATATCATTTTTATTATTTTTATTTGTATTCCAATATTCAAGTCTTTTTAAAAATTCGTTACATACTAAAATTTCTATATCATTTTTAAAAAATTTACATTTATTATCGGTATTCCAATTATTATCACTATAATTATAGTATTCCCATATTTTTTTTGTACCATTATAACGATATTTATATTGTAATATATAATGTATTGCTTTAGAAATATTAAAATCAGAAGTAATATCAATACAGCAATCAATTAATTTATTTTTTTCTAAATTCATAATTTAAATATTATTAAAGTATTTATATAAAATTAGATATAAATATAAAAAATAATAATAGATTAATTAAATAATAAGAAACAAATTATGAATGAATGGGATGTATTAGACTTATATTTTAAAAATCATAAATATCCATTTACGGGTCATCATTTGGATAGTTATAGAGATTTTATTAAAAATAATATACCGAATATTATTAAATCATATAATCCAATTACAATGATAAAATATAATGATAGTGGTTTAATCATAATGAAAGTTGAAGTATATATCGGTGGTATAAATGGTGATGAAATATATATTGATAGACCTATAAGTTTTGATAATAGTTCTCCCAAAATAATTACACCATATGATGCAAGATTAAGAAATTTAACATATGAAACACATATATATGCGAATGTATTAGTTAAAATAACTGATGATGGCGATTATAATTATGAAAATGTTTTTAAAAATGTAGCAATTGGGTCAATACCAATTATGCTTCACAGTGATATTTGTATATTAAATAATCAAGGTTCGGAAGTATTAAAAACATTAGGAGAATGTATTTATGATACGGGAGGTTATTTTATTATAGATGGAAAAGAAAAAGTAATAGTTGCTCAGGAAAGAATAACATCGAATAGATTATTTACAACAATATATAATGACGACGATACATTTTCTCATAAAGGATTAATAAAATGTACTGCTGATGTTGGAGAAACAGTATTATCACCAAAAACTATAGAATTTTATTTAGTTAAAAATGAATCAAATATAGGAATTAATTATCAGCGTAATAGAGGTGCTATATTATGTACTTTTAAAGGTATTAATGGTAAAAAAATACCATTATATGTATTATTTAGAGCATTAGGTGTCGAAAGTGATAAAGATATATATAATTTAATATTTGGAAATGATTTAAGTGAAACAGAAAAAGTATTTTTTGATAATTTTATTCATAATACATTATCTCAAAATAATACATATGTATTAGGACGAGGTCCTAATAATGTATATACACAAGAGGATGCATTAAATTATTTAATTTCATTAACAATATATGGTACAATTGATCATGTAAAAAGTATATTAGTAACAGATATATTTCCAAATATACCAATTTTTGAAAATAAGAGTAAATATTTGGGATATATAGTTAAACAATTTATAAATACAACTTTGAATATTTCTACTGAAAGTGATAGAGATAGTTATATATATAAAAGAGTTGATATAAGTGGTTATTTATTATCACAATTATTTTATGAATCTTATACTAAATTAAGTAAATATATTAGAGATAGTTTAGATAGAACTTATAATTATGGTGCATGGAAAAGTAATAATAATTATGATTATTTTATAAATGATAATAATATTTATAAAATAATTCCATCACTTATTATTACTAAAAGTTTTACTAGATCTTTAAAAGGGATGTGGGGTTTAGAAGATGATGATGATCCGGAATTAGGTATGGTTCAAGATTTATCAAGAATTAGTTATATTGGATTTTTATCACATTTACGCAATGTTAATATACCATTAGATAGAGGTATCAAATTAACTGGTCCACATAGATTGCATTCGCAACAATATGGTATTATGTGTCCTTTTGCAACTCCAGATGGTGGATCAGTTGGATATTTAAAAAATTTAGCTTTACTTGCAAAAATAACATCATCATCCGATGTTGAATATATAAAAAATTGTCTACAAGATATTGGTATTATATTATTAGAAAAATTTAATACTATTTTAAATAGAAATATTACAAAAATATTTATTAATGGTTCTTTATATGGTTTAACATTTGAACCAAATAGAATAATTCGTACATTAAAAGCATATAGAAGAAATAATTTAATTAATATACTAACATCTATTTCATGGGATATTAAAAATAATGATATACGTATTTTAACTGATTCTGGTCGTTGTTGTAGACCTTTAATTATAAATAGAAAATTAAAAGATACAAAGAAATATACGAATTGGTTTGATATGTTGACGGGAACATTAAATAATTTAAAAGATACTGATAAAAATGATAATATATATTATAAAAGTTTTTACATTTCTCCAAAAACATTACCAATTTTCGCTAATAAAAGTACTGAAGATATATTAAATGAATTAGAAAATAATGGTGGAATAATTGAATATATTGATATTGACGAACAAAATACTATTTATATTGCTATGAATCATGATGATGTTACCGAATTTCATACACATGTTGAAATACATCCTTCTACTATGTTAAGTGCAATTAGTGCTAATATTCCATTATCTAATCATAATCAATCAGCTAGAAATGTTTTTCATGCAGCACAAAGTAAACAAGCAATTGGTATTTATGCAACTAATTTTAATAAAAGATTTGATACAATGTCATATGTTTTACATTATCCACAAAAACCTATAGTTAATACACGTATATCACATTATACAGGAAGTACTAATATGCCTAATGGATCTAATGTTATTGTTGCTATTATGTCTTATTCGGGTTTTAATCAAGAAGATAGTATAATGATTAATAAACATAGTTTAGATAGAGGTTTATTTTCATTATCATATTATAAATCTGTAACCGCTACATCAAAAATAGAATCTCAATATGAAAGAATAATTTTTGCAAATCCAATTGAATATAAAAAAAAAGGTATTAATATTTCAAATTTAAAAAATGCTGATTATAATTATATTAATCAAGATGGTTTTATTAGTGAAAATGTATATATTCCAAAAGGTCAAAAGGTTGTTGTCGTAGGTATGTTAAATGAGAAAACAATTTATAAAAATGTTAAAAGGGGCGTATTTACTGAATATGTTAAAGAATTAAGTTATTCTGATTGTTCTATTGTTACTGATAATTCATTATATGGCAATGTAGATAAAGTTTTTATTGGCAATAAAACAAATGATGATGATACTATTATTTGTAAAGTAAGATTTCTTAAAATTAAAAGACCTGAATTTGGTGATAAACACGCGTCAAGACACGGGCAAAAAGGTGTTATTGGTATGATAATACCTGAAGAAGGTATGCCTTTTACTAAAAATGGTATTAAACCAGATATAATTATTAATCCACATGCGATACCTTCTCGTATGACAATAGGTCATTTAGTAGAATGCGTTTTTGCTAAATTATGTTGTATTGAAGGACATACAGGTGACGGTACTGTATTTTTACCTTTTGATGAAAATATAATTTATGATAAATTATTTGATAATGGTTTTGATTCACATGGAAATGAAATATTATATAATGGTTATACCGGACAACAATTAAATTCTGAAATATTTATTGGTCCAACATTCTATTTTAGATTAAAACATATGGTTGCAGAAAAAATGCATGCTAGAGGTATTGGTCCTAAAGTTTCATTAACTAGACAACCTACAGCGGGACGCAGAAAAGGCGGGGGACTTAGAATTGGTGAAATGGAAAGAGATAGTGTTTTGAGTCATGGTATTTCATCATTTATGCAAGAAAGTATGATGGAAAGATCAGATAAATATAGTTGGGTAATATCTAAAAAATCTGGTGTAATTTATCCATTCAATCCTTCTATCAGAAATAGAGTACATGAGGATAATGAAGAATTAGTACAAGTAAATACACCTTATTGTTTTAAATTATTAGTTCAAGAATTAGAAGCGATGGGAATACAAGTTAGATTAAATACAGACAAAAAAGTTGAATTTCCTGAATTAGATTTTGAAGATATAAATCAATCATCTGACGAAGAGGAAGAAGATAATAATGCAAAGACGGGTGGTGGTAATTTGTTTGATATGTTTTTTAAAACACATCCACACGAAAAAGAAGACAATAATATAGATAATCTAAGTGATGATCTAGATAATGATGGTGACGAAACAGATGGTGATGAAACATATGACGATGAAATAGAAGGTGAAGATGGAGATGGAAGTGTTGGAAGTGATGAAAATGGGATTGTTGAAAGTGTAGAAGACGATGAAACAAATAGTTACGAAACTGATGGTGAGGAAACAGATGGTGAAGAAACAGATGGTGAAGAAACAGATGGTGAAGAAACAGATGACGATGAAATAGAAGGTCAAGATGGAGATGATGGCGAAAGCGATAATTATGGAAGTGAAGATGATGAAAGAAATATAGGAGGGGATTCAGAAGTAAAAGTAATAACCTTAAACTAACAAAAATAATGTTAATATAAATTAAAGAAAGATAAATGAATCTTATACTATTTATAATAGTAATTATATTATTAATAATAATATTATATTTAATTTTTATAAATAAAAAAACTAATTTAAATTTTTTAAAAAAAATTGAAAATAATATTGAAAATATGACTAATATAACTGAAAATATTGATTTAAATAGTCCTAATATAGAATATGAATTAGATAAAATAGAAAATATAATAAAAAAATATGATAATGATAAAGCTTTATCCGAAAAAAATAGAATTATAATTAATGATTTAAAAAATAAAATAGATGTATTAAGAAAAGAATTAGAAAATCCATATGTTGTAGCGGAATTTAAAAAGGATATTAAAAACAAAATGGAAGAATTAGAAAAAAGTGATAAAATAACTTTTAATAATAAAGATAATATAAAAAAAATAGATACTAATTTAATAGAAACACAAAAACAATTATCGAAAGAATATTTAAAAAATAAAAATTCTAAAATAACAATTGATAATGATGATTATTTTAAACTATGTAATAATAATGATAAATGTATATTAATGAATGTAAATGAACAAGGAGAATATACAATTAAATCTGACACTATTAATTTTAAAAATAATGATAATAATATTATTGCTAAAATTGATAATGATAATATATATTTCGGTGGTAATAATAAAGAAAATTCTGATTTATATATAAATAAAGGTGAAACTTATATAAATAAACTAAATACAAATGAATTATTATTAAAAGATAAAACTAATAATGAAATGGTAGATCTAGCAAGTTATGTAGAATGGTTAGATAATAATAAAAATTATAGAGAATATATAGATGATGAGAATTATAAAAATAATGTAGAAAGAATAAAAGAGATAGATATGTTAAAGAATGAATTAAAAAATATAAACGAACAGAATCAAAATTTAGATAAAAAAATAAATAATAATATTGATACTATAAAAAATATAGATAATAATTATGTTAAATTAGAAGATATTAATAAAAATATTACGGAAAAAAATGATATCTTAAAACATGAATTAGATGAACAATTAAAAACATCATTAAAAAATAATCAAAATATTAAACAATATAAAGAGAGTATGGATGTTCAATTAATAAAATTATATGAAAATATTAATATACTAAATAAAAAGACAGATAAAATGAAAGAAGAAAATAAAATAAAATTAGATATATATGAAAGAAATAGAATAGAATATGAAGAAAATTTATTAAAACAAAAGAAACTTAGAGAATTTAAAGAATTAGAGGATAAAAAACGTATAGAAGATGAAGCAAAAAGAATGGAAGAACTTAAAAAAATAATAGATGATGAAGCTAAAGAAGCAGATGAAAGAAGAAAATTAGAGAGACAAAAAGAAGAAGAAGAACGATTAAAGAATTTATCTAGTTTTTTTATGAATATTTATTAAAAAAAATCTAATTAATATATAAAATGAGTAAAATAAATATTGTATTATTTTTAATATTAATAGTTTTATTAATGTTTTATTCTAATACTAAATTATTTAAAAATAATGTCGAAAACTATAAAAATATGGAAAATATGGAAAATACTAATCAGTATCATTTACAAAATTATATTTAATAGATTTTATATTTTCTTTTTTATATTCAATAGGTAATGTTTTACACTCATTAACAATAGACCAAAAATTGTTAATTTTTTCTGGAATTTCAGACCATAACTTTTCATTAAAATCAACTCTTTGAATATAAATTTTTTTTAAATACCAATAAATTTTTTTTTGATATTTATAATCAACTTCATTAAAAATATCAATTTTTTGATTTATATCTTCAATGCATTTTTCACTAGATAAATATGAATTACTATATAAATATTTATATAAATTATTATTTAAACTATAATATTCTGCGATTATTCCATGATTTTTATTATTTAAATTATTATCTGATACATATTTGATATAATCATTTTCATTATTTATTGTTCCAAAATCACATTCTACATAATCACATTCATTTAAATTACAAACTGCTAATTGACCTTGTATTTGGTAATAATATTTTTCAGGAATTACATTTTTTTTAATTTCTCTACTATAAGGACATTTTATTTCAATCATTATTCCTAATTCTGATATACCATCTGGTGAAGCTGCGAAATTTTTAATATTATTATTATCAATTAATCCAAATTCATATATTTTAATATTATTATTTAATTGAGAATATTCTCTAATAGCCATATCTTCAAACATTGTTCCCCATTTTAATGGAGGAATAGAAGCAAAATTAGTATTATTAATATATACTCCTGCTTTTTTTTTAGCCAATAATTTATTATTTTTTGAAATACCTTCTAATAAATCACTTGCAGTTAAACATTTTTTACGTTTTTCAAACCATTCTTCAGTTCGTTGTTCTATTAATGGATAATCAAGTAATATTTTTAATTTTTGAGTATTTAATTTTAAATTTTTTACTCTATTTTCTATAAAATTTTTATCAATATGATTGTTATATAAAAAATTATAATCGGATTCATCTAAAACAATATCATTTTTAATATATTTTAATAATAGATTATCTAATTTCCTATTAATATCATTATATTCATCAGTAATATTATTAAAATTAAAATTTTTCATATTATTTTTTAAATTATCGGTCTTTATTTTATGTAACATTATTTTAAAATTTAATTTATGTTTAAAATAAAACTTATTATATATAATATATTCCATTATTTTAAATCATTTTAAATCATTTATAAATATCATTTTTTAACATAAAAAAAAGTACATTTCATAAAATATTTTTAAATTTTAAAAACTTTTTATAAAAATTTATAAAAATAACGAAATGTACTTTTTTTATATTTTCTTAATTATTTATTTGAAGCAATAAAATTTTGTAATTCATCTGCTTGTTCTTTTTGAAAAACTTTAGATTTTAGTTTTCTTTTAGTGTCGTGTGTTTTTTGTTTACCTAAAATTTTTTTTACATCATATGATAAAACATTAGAATTATTATTTTCAATTTTATCATTATTTTCATTTTTATTAAATTTTTTATCATAAATAATTTCTAATTCTTTATATTTTTTATCTAATAAATCATCAAAATTTTTATAAAAATTTATATCATAATAATTTTCCATTTGTTAATGCAATAACAACATCCATTTATATCATTTTTTAAATTTTTATAATTTTTATGTTATTATTCATAATTCTAATATATTCGTAATTATTTCTTCCATATGATCTAGACAATCCAGAATCTACAAACCATATATTATTATTTAATATTATATTATCAACTGTATTATGCCCTATAAACATATAACTGCATTTTAATTTATTTAAAACATATTTATTTTCTTTTGTATTATATATATCTCTTGTCCATATAATACCATGATCGCTATCAATAATACTATTAAATATTTCTGAATCTATTTCATCTAAATTATTAAGTAATAAATATTTATTCCATACATCATTAATATAAAATATATTTTTATTATATTTATCTAGAATATCTAAATGATGTTTTTTAATTCCAGCATGACAAAATATTAGATCATTAATTTGTATTACCAAAGGACGGTTTGCTAATATATTACGATAAACACCCTTTATATTAAATAAATTATTTCTATTATTATTTAGACTTTTTTTAGAAACATAAGAATAATTACCTAATATATTCATTAATTCATGATTACCATTTAAAGATATAAATAAACTATTTTTAAATACTGCTATTTTACTTAATAAATTTGTAAAATTAACTACGTCATAATCATTTAATTTTTCCCAATCATTTATATTACTAAGTCTATTTAAACTATCTAATTGATCACCTAATTGTATCACAATTATATTATATGTAATCCATTCTAATGAATCATTTATAATATTTTCATTTATTAATAATTTTTTTAATCTTTCTATATCGCCATGTATATCACCAATAATAATAATTTTAGAAAATTTTTTATTTATTTTATAATTATTATTATCAAACATATTTAAAAAGTTTATATATATTAATATATTAATATATTATATTTAGATAAAATGTCTATTGAAGATGTTGAATTTATGAAACAACATAGTATTAAAGAAAATTACACCTTTATAATTGATAGTAGATTTAGAAATCAAGAAGAATATCCTGAACCTAATAATTATACAATGGATTTTGATATACCATTTAAAAATGTATTTGGAATTGAAATTTTAGATGTAACTATACCAAAAACTATGTATAATGTAGATGTAGATTCAAATATTTTTATTATATATGTAAATACAACAAAAAATCAGATTGATTCATATATTAATTTAGCCGCTGGTTTAACATGGATAAATAATGGTTATGTTCCACCTATTGGTGGCATTGAATTAATAAATTATATATTAGCTGATAAATTAAAATATAAAAATAATTTTACATTATCAGAATGGGAATTATTTAATATTACAAATTTAAATATAAATAATTATATTAAAGTAATAAATCCTTTAAAATGGGTTGATATAAATATTACTAATAATAGTATAGTTTTATTTAATCAAAATTTTTCTGAAAATGTATTAAGTAATAATAATTTTAATTTAACAGAACAAGAATTTAATCAATATAATATATATAATCTTCGCAGTTATAATGTTATACCTTATTTAAATTATACACTTAAACCCCATTTAAAATGGTATAAAACTGATAATGTTTTTAATGATAAATTATTAGGTTTAGTATGGGAATCATTTGGTAATAAAAAACCAAATAATACAAATGAAATAATAAATGACTTATTATCAATTTCATTAATAAATAAAAATATTTTTTCACCTGAAGAATTTAATAGTTTCAATATTCAAAATTTACAAAATAATAGTTATATATTATCTAATGGTATATATTTTAAACCGACTAATAATTATAATGTAGGTACAAAATGGATTAATTGTGGTACGAATATACCTATTAATGGATCAATTATTGATAATACATTATTTAGTAATAGTATATATAATAAATATATAATTTCAAATGATAATACATTTAATTATACTAATACTGAACTAAATAATTTGGATTTTACATTTGATATTGATATTGATGATTATATTCGTGTTCCATTAGGATTAAGATGGATTAATATGGGTATAACTCCGTTAAATAATTCAAATACTCAATCTGAAATTAAAAATGAAAATTTAAAAGCTTATTTAAAAGAAAAAATAAGTAAAGATATTATAGAATTTACTAAAAATGATTGGTTATCATATAATATTCTAAATTTAAATTCTAATTCTTTTATATTCGCAGATAGATATTGGGTTCCTTCCTTATATTATTTTAAACCCGAAGGATTATGGTTAAGAGATATTGTCGAATCAAATTCTTTATCTAATGCACTCAATGAAAAAGATAATTTACTAGGATTAAATTGGGAATATATAGGTGATATAGAACCAATATATGGTAATAAAATATATAATACGGAATTAAGTAATAAATTAAAAGATACAACAATATTTACTACTTCAGAATGGAATAATTTTAATATTTCTGATATAAAATATAATGATTATATATTAAGTAATAATAAATATTATAAACCAAAATATATTGAATTTAATGATATAGAATGGAGTTCTTTTAATATATCAAGTAATATAAATGTTGAAAATTTTGTAAAAATAAATAATAAATATTTTAAAGTTGTTCCTACTAATTATAGTTCTCCTGATATATTATATTATTCTCCTAATGATTTACTTGATATATCTAATGAAGAAGATTATAGATATATTTTAAATAATTTTTTTGAAAAATTTACAATTAGTATACCAATAGGTAATTATACCATCTCAAAATTAATATTATCTATTAATGAAAAATTTAGAGATATTAATTTATTAATTAGAAATAGAATTGATTCTGATATTAAATTTTTAAATTCAACTAATTCATTCGATTTATTATTACAATGTGCTGGTAAAAGTACTCCAGCTGATTTAACTAATATTATTAAATTTAAATCTGAAAGAAAAATAATTCTGGATATGAATAATTCTTCAGCAAATGAAACATTGGGTTTTTATTCAAATGTTAGTAAAAGTGATACATTTATTACATATTTCAAGAGATTAAGTATTAATAATAATAATTTTTATGAAAAATTTTATCATTCTGTTGATTCTATTGATGATAAAAATGTTATTATTGCACCAGGTATTGTTTATTTAATTGGTTCTAAATATGTTATTTTAAAATGTCCTGAAATAGAACAACATTTATATGGTTCTCTATCATATACTAAAAATACTGTTGGATTAGCAAAAATTAGAACTAGTCATTGGGGTTTAAATGAAGAAAGTAATCCTTTATTTAAATTACAATTAAGAGAATTTCATCCAATTGGTAAATTATCTAAATTAACACTTCGTTTTGAAAATGCAGATGGTTCATTATATGATTTTAGAGGAGTAAATCATGATATAGTTTTTGCCGTTCACTATTATTCTGCTAAACAAAAACAAGAATTTACTAATTCTGTATCTAATCCAGAATATAAAATAGATTTTATGCAATACAGATATAGTCAAGAAGACCAAGAACAAGAAAGTGATAGTGATGATGAAAATAATTATTCAAGAGTAGATATGAATAATTATAAGAAAAAAGAATTATTATATGGTGGCAAAGATTATAATAATGGTTATGAAGTAGATTACGAAAAAATTAAAAATAATTTATATAATAATATTAACAATGAATCCCAATCTGATTCAGAAGATTCTGATGAATCACAAGAATCAGATTCTGAATTAAGTGATAAATTAAATAATATTAATAAACTCGAAAATTGTTTTAATAATTAATTCCAGAATTCTCCTGGTTTTTTATCATCAAAATTAATTTTTGCCTTTTTTGATATAAACATACATTCTATTCCTTTATTATTTATAGATACTTTATCACATACTGTATTTTCTATACAATCTTTATTATTTTCAAATAAAACATTTTCATTTATATCTATTTTATCATTATTTCTTGCAAATATAGGCCAAAAAGTTTGTTCTTTTCTTATTACTAATCCTTCTTTTGAATTATTAACTAATTTTACTTCATTATATATTTTTTTCTTTTCACTAATACATGATGGTTTTAAAGTTATTTCTATATCATCTTCAATTTTTTTTGTATTATTATTTAATTTTTTTAATTTATTTATTAAGTCATTTAAATACTTCATACCATCATCCCTATTATACATAAATATCCATATTATATCATCTATATGTAAACCATTACCTTTTTTAATATTATCTATAATTTTATCACCATAACTATAATTCATCCCGTCTTTAAAATATTTTTTCCATCTTTTAGTAGCATATTGATGTGACTTTTCTAATGGATTTGCTATATTTTTTAAATATTCTGTTTTATTAATCATTCTTCTTTCAGATATTAAATTTATATCATAATTATTATCAGATATATCATATTTTTTCCATTTTAAACTTTGCATTTTTTCATCTTCATTTTTTTTAATTTTATTATTTTCTACATCTGTTAATTCTCTTTCTTTGATATCATTATATTGCGAGTCCCAATTTATACTTTTATCATAGTTATTTAATAATTTATTAATATCTCTTAATTTTGATACAAATCTTATTAATTTACTTTCTTCATTTTTAATTATTCTATTTGATTTTTTAATATCTATATCATTTACTCCTAATTTTTTTAATTCTTCTAAATCTGTATTTATTATATTATGATTAACTTGTAATAATTCTTTTTTAATTAAATATTCAATTGCATTAATTACTTCATCTGATCTAATTTTTTTATAACCATGTGATATATAATTTTCTTTATTCGTCCAATTATTTGTGTTATCATCATCTGTTAAATTTTCATATATTTTATCCCATAATTCCGTTAAATTTAAATTATCACACGATACCACACCCAATGACTTACAAGATTTTCTAACTTCATCTAGTTCATTTTTTCTAATATCTTCATTAAATGCTAATGATATATGTCTTAATTCTTCGCCATTACTAATTCTATTATCTTTATTTATATCACATGCATTAAATATTTTTTCTAACCCTTTTTTTATTTTTTCTTCTTTTTTTTTCAAAAAATTTGAAAAAGATGTATCCATACTCATATTATTATCAAATTCTAATTCTTTTTTATTATCATCTTCAATTACAATTTTATATTCATCTAATATAGATTTATCAAGAGTTTTATAATATTGATTTGATCCGAATTTATTTTTCATTACTATTTCAAATATTACATCATTAACCCAACTTTCCGGTTCAATATCTATATACGTCCAATTATTAGTAGAATCTATTTGTGGGAAATTTTGATAATCACTTAAATTTAATTGTAATTGTTCCATCCATTTTGTTACATATAATATATTTGTATTATCTTTTTCTGGATTATATTTTTCATATAATATTAATTGATAATTAGGATGTATATTTACAGATCGTAAACTTTTATTATAAAAAAATGTAAATCTAAATAATGCTTTACTATTTATTTTTTTCCACTCTATTATTTTTGATAATGCATAACTTTTTGCCAAATCTCCTTTATGATGATATTTATCTATCCATTCTCTTTCTTTTAATGTTGCTTTATCATAATCTGGTTTATCTTCACCACATTCTTCGCAATTTGGTACTGTTTCATGATGACCGCAACCTCTAGGACATTTTTTATATATAGGATTATCTTTAAAATCATCTTCAAAATCTGGTATTACTGCAAAATTTTCATATTTATTAAAATATATTGTATTATTAAATATTGAATATATAATTATAAATATTAATATTACTGATATTAAATTTAATATTTTATTTGAGTTTAACATTTAATTTTATCTCTGCTATTTATAAATATATTTTATTAAATATATTTAACTTATATAATATAAAAATAACTTTTTTTCTATAATACTATTTACTTAAAATCAACATATTATGATAGTGTTTTTTTGCTATTATTATTCAATTATCTATAGTTTCTATTTTATTTTTCTTGCTTCGATCCGTTTACATAAAGATTTGCTAAGAGAATCACTTTCTTTTATATATTCTGTATAATCTGTTTTTAATGAATCATATGTTGCTATATCTAATTTATTTTTATTTACAAAATCCAAATCAGTAAACTCTTTTTGTAGTAATTCATATGTTTGTTTAGTAGTTTCTAGATTAAAATATTCATTAACAATTATATTACTATTCATATATTTGTATATAAAATATAATAATATTAGTGTTAATATAAAAATTATAATACTTATTAATTTTAATTTTAAATTAAATTTAGTCATCCTGTTAATTTATTTAACTATCTAATTTTATTTTAGAAATTTAATTTTATTATTATAATTAATAATATCTATTTCTCTTTTAGAATTTGAATTAATTAAATCGTTCATTTTATTAAATCTATTATTTTGAGAATTATTACACATATAATTATTTTTTAATTTTAAATCTTTTTTATGTTTAATAAATCTTTTCTATTTTTTATATTTTTTTTATTTATTAAGTCATTAAAAAACAGATTATCAAAATTTTTAACATTTTTTCCTATTTTAAATTGATCTATACAAATGTTTCTTTTTTTTAAGAAATCTTCATCAATAATTATATCTGAATTAAATATGGTAGGATTTGTTGTATTAAATAAAAGTTCTTCTAATGTTTTTGCTAATATACTAGGATGCATACAATTATCTTCTTTTCCTATTTTTCTTTTTATAATTGTATCTGTTAATAATGGATATTTAGTCCAAAATCCACAAACAACTGCATTATTATTTATAGATAAGTTTGCTAATGATTTCATTAAAGTTGTTTGTGCTAATTTTGATTGCATATATGGTAAAAGATAACTTGTTTTATCATCTATTGTATAAGGCGGAGTATTAAATAATATACCAGTATAATGATCAGTATTATTTCGAATTATATCAATACAATATTTAGATAGTAGCATTGGACCAATAGTATTGACTTTTAATAAATTATCATAATTTTTTAATGTAATTTGATCTATATTTTTCATATCTAATCTTCCCGCATTATTAATTAAAAAAGAGGGTTTTATTTCTTTATTATCTAATTTGTTTAATAATTTTTTACTATTAATAATATCTGTAAAATCTAATTTATAACCTTTAACAATACCTTTTGAATGCGTATCAATACTATTTAATTCATGAGCAATATTTATAGCATCTGATTCTTTACGTCCTGTAATAACAACATTATAATTATGTTTTTTAAACATTTTTGCTAATTCTTTGCCGACTCCTGTTGTACCACCTGTTACTAATGCTGTTTTTAATTTATTATTATATCTCATATAAAATAAATATTATTTATTTTTTATGTAAATGTATTATATAAATATTAAATTAAATATAATGTATTATTATAATATATTTTATAATATAGATATGAAAAATAATAAGATTAATAGATACAATAATAAATCATT
>TARA_B110001450_G_scaffold56061_1_pt1 | contig 21387 bp, 12 predicted proteins | sample TARA_B110001450 | Tara Oceans TARA_B110001450 (sample SAMEA4396538) | marine metagenome | biome: Polar Biome; feature: [SRF] surface water layer (ENVO:00010504); material: water (ENVO:00002006), including particulate matter (ENVO:01000060) such as... | depth 5 m | reverse complement strand
CCAAATTCCTTCCAAAACCGGTCTGCTTAGATGGTGACAAGAACCTTCCTGCGTAGCTTACGCTCAACCATTGATCGCCCAAAGGGCGCGCTTGGTCCCTTCCATCATTGCTGCGTTTGAGCGTATTGAGCGGCGTATTGTTGTGCATACGTCGCTGCGGTTGCTTCATCGTAGCCTTGGGCAACAAACTGCTGGTAATACTGCTGGTACACTGCATCGTCAGCCACAGGAGCGGCCGCCGCTGCTGCTGGAGCTGCTGCTCCAGCCGCTTGGGCAGCGTACTGCTGTGCGTAAGTTCGAGCCGTCTCTTCAGGGTAGCCTTGAGCGATGAGTTGCTGAACGTATTGTTCAGTCGCATCGAGTTGAGCGGATCCGTATCCTGCAGAACTTGCTGCAAAGTCCTTGATTGTGTCATCGCCACCGGCGCCGCCCTTTCGAAGGAAGACGAGGGTGAGAAGAATGATGATGATCAAGGCGCCTGCTGCAATACCGATTGTCATGGTATCAACGCCGCTTTGAGTGCCGTCTGAGTCACCAGATTGTGCAGGGGCTTTCCACTCACCGTTTTCGTAGGTCCAAGCCCCACTCCATTGGCATTCACCATCTGCGTCAAACACGAACTCTCCGCCTGCTGTAAGTGCGCCTGCATCTGCTTCCAAGCCTTGACAGGCTGGAAGTTGAATTTCGATCCACTTGATTGTGACCCATCGTTCGTCATCGCCTTCGTAAATCTTGATGAAGATTCGTTGGCTTTGTGACTTGTTGGTGTACATGTCTTCTAGGGAAAGGGTGAGGTCAAAAGTTTCAGCATCACCTGTCTTGTTTGACCGGTCCCAGGCTCCAATGAGTCCGAGGTTGTACTTGTCCACTGCACTTGCATCGAAATCAGATTCGACGAAGGCTGCTTCGACGTAAACGTCGCCGTTTTCTGCACCCGAGAGGACTGTACCAGAGATGGTCACTGTGTCTGAGGCAACACGGGAAGCGTTGAGGGAAGCGTCCAATTGAACAACCGGTTCTTCATCGCCAAAGCCGTCAGGAACAACGACAAAGTACATTCGATACTTTTCCGAGAACTTGCCTGCTTTGTCATAAACAATTAATTCGATACGGATTTGATTCTCCGTTGTACCGCTTGGGTCCACTGTCACGTTGCGGAAGGTGTAAGCCCATGCGCCGTCGCTTGCTGCCGTTTGCTCGAAGGTGTGACCGTCGAGGCTGAACGAGTCGTCGCCGTACGGTGCATCGAAGAGAACCTTCCATTCATAGGTTTCAATTCCGCTGCCTTCCAGTGCGTCAAGGTCGGTTGAGTTGCTTGCATCAAAGTGCACTGTAACTTCACCATCTTCATCGAGAATAATTCGGTTGACAGACCATTCCGTGTTTGAGACGGTCTTCGTTCCAACGAATTCGACAAGATCGGTGTATTCTTCACGCATGTCAATCATTGCTTCAGCAGTTGGTCGATATTCGTCAGCGTAAACGTCGTTGGTTTCGACGGTCACCTCAATCACTCGAGCGTGCCCTGCAGCGTCGTGGAGCATCAGAGTGATGGTCCACTGCTCACCTTGAGCGCAGCCCGTAGCGGAAGAGAGGTCAGCCTTACAGAAGTTCATCACAGGCATAGCATCGGTGTTGACTGCGGTCATTCCAGTGGCCATGGTCGATCCGTCCCACGAGGTTGGGCCAGAAACAATCCAGTCGGTGCTGAGGGTTTCTGTTGTCGTGGTCGTGTAGGAGAACGTCAAATCAGCGTCGCTCTTCATGTAACGAAGTTCGTAGCCACCGGTGCTTGGGTTGATGCCAGGCACTTGGTCGTTGATTTTCAAATCAAGACCGTTTCCAAGCGTTCCGAAGCCTTCAGGGTACGGAGTCACTTGGTAGGCAAGCATGTTTCCGAGAAGCGGGAGTGTGGTGCTGTCAGCTCGCTCTGAGTGGGTTGAAACGTCCATGGTGGAAACTATGAGTCCACCGGAGTAGTAACTGCACACGCCGAGGATGGTGTCTTGATTGTCTGCTCCGTCGCGGATTAACCGCTGGAAGTAACCACCGTCTTCCATGTAACCGTTGCAGGTCACTGGAACGTTGTTGGCGCTGACCGATTTTGTGTTCAGCACCGCTTGAGCAACGGTTGAATCTGCATCAAAGCCTTGGAAGGCGTTGATGTCCACGTTGTCCATCAATGGGTGGTATGGGTCGGCAAAGTCAGTTCCTGCAAAGTCAATTTGAGACTCTGGTGTGTTGCGGCTTTGCACGTCCAATCCGAATGGCAAACGTCCAGCGAGGCCTTGGTCGACACCGTAAATCTGGCTTCCTTGAGGACCAAGGTGGGCCTGCACTGTACCACCGGAGGACATGAAGCCTTCCAAGGTGGTCTTGTGTGCGGTGGAGCCCAACTTCTGGTAGTAGCCACGGCCACCGTTTTCGATGTCCTTTGCTGCGATGTCATCTTGCCAAGGCAGGACGATCTTGTCGTAGTGTGTGAACCATCCAGCGTCGAGGTATGTGTCCCAGTTGTTGATGGTGTACTGGGTGTAACTCATGCCAAGGATGTTCAGATCTTCCTTGATGGCGTTGGTTCGAACCGAGGTGTCGGAAAGGATTGCAACATCCACGTGGTCAGCAAAGGTTGCGTGGAAGTATCGCACGTTACCTGAAGGGTTACCGTTTGCAAGTTCAGCATCGAAGCTGATGTTGTAGGTGTGGCCGTCCATCCAGCCGTTCCAGGGCGTGAAGGTAAGATCGATCTTTTGTTGGGAGTCAAGCGACTGTGATGGCCCTGCGGTTGTGGTGTGAGCCATGCTTTGGGTCGTTTCATCATAGATGTTCATGTTGAACACATAATCACCAGCAAGCACACCGTTGGTGGCTTGTAGGCCCCAGTCGTGGGTGTAAGAACTGTCAATTGGCATTACACATTCCAAAATCTGGTCGTTCAAGCAGGTAAGTGTGTTTGGCTTTCCAAGCGTGATGTCAACGGATTCAACATTGAAGATCACTCGCTCGATGTTGTTGGATGTGGATATTTCTTGGTCGTTAAACCAAGGCTTACCAGCAGTGGTGTTGTCGAAGATTGTTTCCACTTCAATCATGTACACTCCAGAGAAGAACTCGTGGCTTGCGACAATCTCAGTTGCGGATTGTTCTGCGTCAACGTTGGTTCGGGAGATGGTGTATGCGTTGTCTTCGATGAAGGTGAACTCTTGCAGCGAGATGTTGTTGAAAGCAACACCCTTGAATCCGTCATTGATACCGTTTCGTCCATCATCATCGGACTGGAATTCGAAGTTAATGTCCACGACGGAGCCGGAGAGTGACATGCACTCATAGCCCCAGTTGATTGAACTGGCGTCCGAAGTGTTGAGCACGTACAAGTGAGTCAAGTCAATCGATGTTGTAGCAACAAGATCGTTGGTGTTGAAGAAGACGTTGTAGTTTCCACCTGTTCCGTCAGTGCTGGAGTCATCACCAATGTAGGCGATTTCTGCGTTGTCAATCGGTTCGGAAGCGTTGACAATGTTGTCCCCGTTCTCATCAATTTGGCAGGTACCGTCTTCGTTGTAGTCGTTCCATTGACCGACCAAAACGCCAGAGTAGGTTGCGCCATCCCGAAGGATGTCGAGGGTCATTGCAGCGTAATCATTGACATCGACGATTGAAGTGCCATCTGAGTCGATTCCATAGAAGGTATCTGCATAGTACTCAAAGTTCAAGGAGACGAAGTCGCCGCTCATCGAGGTCAAGTCAATGTCTGGGATGGTCAGCGTTTCGTTGGCCCATGCGTCACCATAGCCGTTGGCGCCGGTATCACACGGATGGCCGAACCAGTAGGCGTTGTTGTTGAAAATTAGATCTTGGCAGGTTGCTTCGTTGTAGATTACACCCTTGGGATTTGCGCTTTCTTCGTATCGGTAACCATTGGCACCGCCTTCAAAGTCTTCAGCACACAATGCGGTTGGTGTACCACAATAGACATCGGATGGTGTAGCGGAGAACACGGTTGCCTTCACATCGAAGTCCACTTCGGTGTTTCCGTAGTTGTTGGTTGCCACTTCAATGTCAAAGACACCTTCAGCGTACAATCCACCGGGATTGAAGTATTCAATGCCCTCGACCATTGGGTCGTAGAGGTTGAAAGGTGTGATGTATCCAACGAGTTCATCGTTCTGGGCTTGCTCATCCCAACTGTTCGCAGAAAGGCTTGCAGAGATGCGATAAATTGTATCATTGAGCAAATCTGCGGTGATTGAAGCGGTGTATTCTTGACCTGGGCCAAGGTTGTTGAGGTTGATGTTGGTTTGTTGAACTTGCGGGTTGGCCAAGAAAGCAGTGTTCTGCTTGGTAATGGTCAAATTATCCACTGCGAATCCGTCTCGACCGGTCCAACGGCTTTCATTGTCATCGGAAATCGATCCGGTGAATCCTGTGCGGAATCTGAAACGAACATCGACGGTTTCCCCAGCCCATGGACTGAGATCGAACGAACCGACGCCTTCTTCGGTGAAGTTGTTCCAGCCGTAGTAGGTGCCAGCGGAGTAGATACCGTAGTAGTAGACGCCTTCAGCAACGCCACCAAGGGCTTGCTTGTATTGACGGTCAAGGTCGAATCCGCCCCAAATTGAGTCACCTGAAGCGCATGCTCCGGAGATGTAGGCTTCTTGTGGGCAGGAGAGAATGTCCCATCCAGATTCTTCGCTGCCGATTTCAATCATGGCCACGTCATCCCAGACATCGCCTGCGAGGTAGTTTCCAGTTTGGTCAAGGCTACCGAGCACACCGTGACCGAGGTGCTGGAACAGTTCGACGCTCATGAATGCGCGGTCTGAGCCGGTCAAATCGACGTCTTCGAGGACCATAGCATCGTCCCAGTTCTTGTCGTATCCAGACCATAGGTCGCCGGAAGAGTTCGTCTTGTAGTGCCCAGCCCACATGAAGTCAGTTGGGTTCTGGTAGTTGGCAGAAACGTTTGGATCGTTGTTTCCATCGCTTGCCCCTTGGGAACTGTTGGTTTCTTCATGCCACTTGGTTGCTTGATCGATGTACTCTTCGAATGCCCAGTTGCAGCCTGTGCCACAGCCCGTCTTGACTTCTGGATTGTCCCAATCCATTTGGTACACGCTGCTGTTGGTTGAACTTGCTTCATCAACAACCTTCAATTCAAGATCGAGGGTGGCTGATTGTCCGTTGAGGACGTCCATACCAGTGTTGGTAACCGTGACGTTGATGTCACGAGTTCCTTCTCCAACGATGCCGAAGAATCTGTCAGTTGGACTGATTTCTAACGAGGTTACAGCGAGATCCTTGCTGTCCATTTCCACCACGGTGATGGTGTCGTATTGACCTTCCCAACCAAAGTTGTCGACCCAGCTTCCAAAGTCGTAACTGGTGTGGCCAACAACAATGTCGAGGGCGGAATTTGAAGGTCCTGCAAGTTGACCAACTTCGACCATGCTCGGTCGGCGCCCAGCCTCGTATGAGAGCGGCGTCAAGTGGGTGCCGCTTCCATCTGAGAGCGTTACTTGGACGGTCGTAGGGAAGTTGAGGAAGAAGTTCGATGTTGAACCGCCAGCAGAGTCACTGCTGTTTTGTTGGTAGGCAACGGTTGGGTTGACGAAATCAGGCTCACCATCGTTGTTGAGGTCAGCCACAGTAACGGAATACGAAATGTAAGGTCCGAAGTAGGCTAGAGTGGGTGATGTCCAGGTCCCAACAGCAGAAGAAGTCACGAAACTCACGTTTTCGACGTTGCCATCGTTCACAACCAAAGCATCGATTGCGCCGTTGTTGTCGATATCGGCGATGTCAAAATCATTGGTAAACGGTACGGCCATATTGATCAGGCTGGTACCGGTTTGCGGGTTTGCTTGGTTGTAGGTGAACGTTGCAGGATAGGTGTTGGTCAAGCAAGAGTATTCAATGATGGTGACGTTGTCGTCGTTGCCAGGGTTTGTGGTTTGACCTGTAGCATAGTCAACGCCCTCTGAGCGAAGAACCCAGATGTCGTCATCCGTGCACGTGCCGCTGAGGCCACCTGTTTCAGTTTCGCCCCAATCGCCAACTTCGAGGCTTCGGTAAGCGTTTTGGTTCGAAGGACCGAGTGATGTAATCATGCCTTGTGTGCTGGAGGTGATCGGCCCTCGGTAAGTCACGACGCGTTGATTTGAAACGTCATTGAGCAGGTCGAGGATGTAAATATCATCGTTCCCGTCTTGGTTTGCGTCGCCAACTGCGAGGTCCCAAGCCCAGAAGTGAGTGTAGCGCTGGCCGATGTTCCACGAGTTGTCATCGCAGCCTGCGTTTTCGATGATGGTGACGTTGCCCGGTTCACCTGCTGGTGCGCCGTTGTCATCGGTCTTGAAGGGGTTGTTTCGCTGGAAAATCACAATGTCGTCTGCCCCGTCACCGGTGAACTCACCGACTTCGATAAATTGGACATTGGAAAATTCATCCCAATCTGCGTTTCGGCTTTGGTTCTCCGAGACCCAAATGTCCTGACGCTCGCTGAAATCCCCGTTCCCATCGTTCCAAAGAACGCTGATGGTGTGGGTGCCTTCAGTTGCCACGGCCATGTCGTTGAAACCATCGCAGTTGAAATCGCCAATAGCGACGTCCAACGGGTCACGGTTTGTTGTGTAAGACCGGGCGATAGAGGCGCTTGCAGTGGTGGCAAGAGCGGCGGTGGTCGACAAAACCATCAGCATGACGAGAAACATACTGAGGGCGCGGCTGTTTTTGTGGTTGTTTTTGGAGAACATCAACATCACTGCTTCGGCCACTGCCCGTTGCACTTTAATTCCTTTGCTCCTAAGTTCAGTCCATCCCGCCTTAACCTTTCTCGCAGTACCCCGTTTAACAACAGATTTAAAATTTCAATACCCGACAGGGAGTCAGCGGAGTTTTTACGGTCAATCCGAGCCGTTTTATAGAGGCAAAAGGGTTCAAAATTTACCTTTTAGCCAAGCTGGGGAAGGGCCCCAACCAGTCGCATCTCCGCCGTGAACTTTCACTAATTTCCCAGCGCCAAACAATGACTCCAACCAGACTTCCAAGGCCGTACCTTCGCGCCCGCCGAGTTTCTTACTTGCAACCTCTTCGATGACTTCGGTTCGGAGGGCTGTAATGCCGTATTCACGCACCACAAGGTGCATCAATTCGCGCAACCATGCTTCCGCCATTGGATCGATGCTCATCGCCCCTTGGATTGGAAGCGGCTCTTCCATTTCATCGAGTGCCTCCATGAGTTCAATTGGGTCAGGCCGAGCGGGGAGTTGCAAACCAATGGTGTCCAATTCCAGCTGGAGGTCCAGTTGGCCAATAGGACGTCGGACAACAGGGATTCGACTCGGGTCTGGTGTAGGTCCCATGTCGAGTGGTTTCTCACCCATTGGCGAATCATCAAGAGCGTCTTTTGGCCCCCCTTTAGCCGGCACAACACCAGAGGAATTCGTAGCGATGACTTCGGACCCAATCGGCATCGACCAGCCGACGCCCTCTAGACCGAGTTCCTTCACACGGTCATCGACCCATGATGAATCGCCCTCAAGCAAGACATTGATATCGTGCTCATCGGAGCGGAAACGATAACGAACATTGCCTCTGAGTTTCGACATCACTGAGGCCTCATTTTAGTTAAACCAATTTGATTGATGAACTTTTTCATGACGGACGCCCTCATGAATCACTCCGCCAAAGCCAGTTGACGCAACACGGTATGGAGAATCCCGCCGTTTCGGTAGTATTCAACCTCAACAGGCGTGTCAAGACGGACCTGAGCGTTGAACTTCAAATTCGAGCCGTCGGCCCGAACGGCCGTAACTTCGAGCATTTGGAGCGGTTCAACATCGTCACCAACTGGGATGGTAAACGATTCTGTCCCATCCAAGCCAAGTGTTTCGTGAGATTCACCTTCGACGAAGGTCATCGGAAGAACGCCCATGCCAACAAGGTTCGATCGATGAATTCGTTCAAACGAGGTTGCAATCACTGCGCCAACACCGAGCAAATAGGTACCTTTAGCAGCCCAGTCTCGAGAGGAACCTGTACCGTATTGACTGCCAGCGAGCACGACCTTTGGCCCGTCGTAACTCTGTGCTGCATCGTACACTGAAACCACTTCGCCCGTGACAAAATCAAGCGCATAACCGCCCTCTGTACCGGGTGCCATTTGGTTGCGAATGCGAACGTTGGCAAAGGTGCCCCGCATCATCACTTCGTGATTTCCGCGGCGGCTTCCAAAGGAATTGAAATCAGTTTGGCTAATGCCTCGTTCGACAAGCCATTTACCAGCCGGCCCATCCTCTGGGAATGCACCAGCGGGAGAGATGTGATCGGTCGTAATCGAATCGCCCAACTTGAGCAGAACGCGAGCGTTTTCGATGCTCGAGATTGGCTGGGGTTCCGCTGAAAGGCCTGAAAAGAAGGTTGGCAAGCGAATGTAAGTTGATTCGGCTTCCCATGGATAAAGCGGGCTTGGTTCGGAAGGTATGCTGTCCCAGCGAGGCTCGTTCATGGCGTCAGCATAGCGCTGACGGAACATTTCGGGCGTGATGACAGAAAGAGCTTCTGCCAGTTCCTCATCGCTTGGCCACAGTTCGCTGAGCATGACTGGTGCACCTTCGGGCGTGTAGCCAACCGGTTGGGTTGACAAATCCACTTCGAGCGAACCTGCAAGAGCGTAAGCGACAACAAGCGGCGGGCTCGCAAGGTAGGACGCCTTGACTTTCCCATGCACTCGACCCTCGAAGTTTCGATTGCCTGAAATAACTGAACCAACAATAAGGCCAGCGTCATCGATGGCTGCTTCAATTTCCTCGGGAAGTGGGCCGGAGTTTCCGATGCAGGTGGTGCATCCATAGCCGACAACATTGAATCCGAGGGCGTTGAGATCTTCTTGTAGACCAGACGCTTCGTAGTACTCTGTAACAACCCTTGAACCAGGGGCGAGGGAGGTTTTCACCCACGGTTTGACTTCCAAGCCGTGCTTTCTTGCGTTTCGGGCAACAAGCCCTGCTGCGAGCATGACTCCAGGATTCGAGGTGTTGGTGCAACTCGTAATCGCTGCAATCACAACGTCGCCGTGATTCAAATCATAAGTTTCGCCGTTGCGCGTGACCAGAGCGCTCTTCGATAATTCTTCATGCGCCAAACCGTGCCCGTGATGGCCCAATTCATGAGTAAGGGATTCCAAGAAATGAGGCTTCATCTTCGTAAGATCAACTCGGTCTTGTGGCCGCTTTGGCCCTGCAAGAGCCGGTTGAACAGTCGAGAGGTCGAGTTCTAAGGTAGCCGTGTAGGTTTTTTCAGCAGCGCTTGCATCATACCACAAGCCTTGAGCGCGAGCATAGGCTTCAACGCCAGCGATGGCCGCATCTTCACGCCCGCTCAAGCGCATGTAATCGAGGGTTCGCTCGTCAACAGGGAAAAAGCCGCATGTGGCGCCGTATTCAGGAGCCATATTGGCGATGGTTGCACGGTCTGCAAGCGTCAAAGCCACCATGCCTTGCCCGAAGAATTCAACGAATTTCCCAACAACACCGTGGTTGCGGAGGATCTCAACAATTCGAAGGGTCATGTCAGTCGCAGTCACACCGGAGTTGAGTGCGCCGGTTAAGCGAACGCCGACGACATCGGGCGCAAGCATGTAGATGGGTTGGCCAAGCATGACTGCCTCTGCCTCAATTCCACCGACACCCCAACCAAGTACACCCAAGCCGTTGATCATCGTGGTGTGAGAGTCTGTACCGACGAGGGTGTCTGCGAGCCAAACGCCGTCTTCTTGACGCGCAACGCTTGCCAGGTATTCGAGGTTGACCTGATGCACGATGCCACGTGAGGGGGGGACCGCTTGGAAATTAGCAAGGGATTGCTGGCCCCACTTGAGGAAGGTATAGCGTTCCATGTTTCGGTGGTATTCAATGTCGAGGTTCATCTCTAAGGCTTGGCTGCTTGAGCCGTCGACGTCGACCTGAACTGAATGATCGATGACAAGATCAACAGGCACTTGTGGGTTGACCTTCTCAGGATCCCCGCCCATCTCCACCATGGCATCGCGCAGGGCCGCCAAGTCAACCACTGCGGGTACGCCAGTGAAATCCTGTAAGATCACACGGGAAGGTCGGAAGGGAATTTCTCCACGCTCACCGTTCGGTGTCCATGCTGCGATGTTTCGGATGTCTTTCTCGCTGACCAAGAACCCGTCATTGCCTCGCAATGCCCCTTCGAGGAGAATTCGAATGGAGTAGGGTAATGCACCAGTGGCGATGCCATTTTCATCAAGACCGTCCAGTGAATAATAGTCGCCGCCGACAGAAAGGGTTCTGCGTGCGTTGAAGGGGTCCAAGGTCGCCATGGGAAGAGCCAAAAGGCCCTAATCTATGAACAAAACCCTTGATAGGGTTGTTCTTTCAGCACCAAAAGATTCGCTTAACGAATCAGAAAGGCCACCAGCTGGATGATGATTCACCGCTGAACGAGGCATCGATGAGCGTCACCGGGTAAGCAGGATCGCTTCCAGATTGGCCGCCGGTCTCAATTGCGTCGATTTTGTCCACAACATCTTGGCCTTCAATGACCTTGCCAAAGACGGTATGAACACCGTCAAGGTGAGAAGGAGTCGAGCCTGGTGAAACGATGAAGAATTGGGAGCCACCTGTGTGGGCGTTGTTTGTCTTGGCCATCGAGAGCATGTATGGTTCGTGCTTCAAACCGTTGTCGGCTTCATCCCCAATGGTCCAAGCCGTTTTGGAGCAATCCGATTGACTGGCGCTTGGGCTGCCGTTGCAGTAACCGTCCCAAACAGCAGCGTGGCCACCTGTGCCGTCGCCGTTGGTAAAGTCGCCACCTTGGAGCATAAATCCTGCAATAATTCTGTGATAAATGGTTTCGTCATAAGACCCATCACGGACAAGTTCCTTGAAATTTTCAACGTGAGTTGGTGCTTCGTTGCCGTACAATTCAATGGTGATGGTCCCTTTCTCAAACGAACCATCGGCGTTTGTCCAAGACATCTCGAAGACCACGTTTTCTCCGTCAGCCTGTGGTTGGCTGAGCGCTGCTATGCCTGCAAGAACGAGCAAGAAGGCCGTTCCGAAGGCGAAAACGCCAGCGAGGGTTGGTGTACCATCTCGAACCATTCGAGGAAAGACCGTCTCGCTGATCCGTGCGTCCTGCATTTCATTGAGCAGGTTGTTGTACTGAGTGTTTGTGCGCTTATCGCTTGAATTGCCTTTCATTGAATCCCTGAATAGGCTCGCTGCCTTCCGGTAATCAGAACTTGACCGGGTGTCTTTGGCTTTGGCCCATGTCGCTTCGGCAGCGATTCGAAGGGTGGTTGGATGCTGCCCTTCACCGTCGATGGAGCGAAGTGTGTCCAGTGCACCCTCATACTTTCCCTTCAACAACGTTTTCTCTGCTTTGTCCCATGCGGCCTTTCGAACTTCTGCTTCGGTGAGTTCCGGCTTGCTCAAGGACTTCTTGACTGAAGATTTCTTTGCTGCGGTGCTGTCGGCCATATGCATCCGAGGCCGCTCCCCGTTTTGAGCATCACGCATCAATTATGAAGCGGCACAAAGCGTGAAAACAGGGCCAAATATGGGCGGTGCGCATCAACATGTTCAAAGGGTGCATGCGGAACCCCAACCCCATACAGCCCCTCATTTCGGTGAGTCTGGCCCTCAGGGGACACGAACAATGGAAACCATTGCCAACGATTACACAATCAACATCGCAACTGCAAACGGAACAGGCTCTCAATCTGCAAACCTGATCCTTCTCCAAGCCCTGTTCGAAATGGGCGTCCCCGTCAGCGGGAAAAACATGTTTCCGTCCAATATTTCCGGCCTACCAACGTGGTACATTGTTCGTCTTTCAGACAATGGCTATCAAGCGCCAGGCGACCGAACTCACATTCAAGTTCTCGTCAACCCGGCAACATGGCATGACGATCTGGCCGCCCTCGAACCCGGCAGCGTCGTCATCTGGAACGAGAACGCAAAAATGGAAATGACCCGCGACGACGTGGTATCTTACCCTGTACCAATGTCTGCACTCGCACGTAAAATCAATCCGAAAATTGCAAAACTTGTCACCAACATCATCTATGTCGGTATCATTGCTGAAATGTTAGGCATCGATCAAGAGGCACTCAACAGTGCGGTTGCAAAGCAATTCAAAGGCAAAACAAGCGCAATTGAACTCAACATCACCGCTCTTGGCCTTGGTCGAGATTACTTCAAGGACAACTTCACCAAAGAAGACCCCTATGTCGTGGAAGCGCGAACGGTCGACACGCCCAAGTTTTTCATCGATGGCAACGAAGCAGCAGCGCTTGGTTGCATCTTTGGCGGTGTCCAAATGCTTGCATGGTACCCAATCACACCGTCTTCTTCCCTTGCGGAAGGCATCATCAATTACATCCCTCAACTCAGGGTTGATGAAGAAGGCGACGCAACCTGCGCCGTCATTCAAGCAGAAGATGAACTCGCCGCAGCTGGCATGGTGCTTGGCGCCGGATGGGCTGGTGGCCGAGGCATGACTGCCACCTCAGGACCAGGTATTTCGCTGATGCAAGAATTCATCGGCCTTGCCTACTTTGCCGAAATTCCTTCTGTGTTCTGGGACGTGAACCGTGTTGGTCCATCCACCGGACTCCCAACAAGAACGCAGCAATCTGACATCACCATGCTGTACGAAGGCAGCCACGGTGACACGCAACACATCGTGCTGATTCCAGGAACCGTCGAAGAATGCTTTGAGTTCGGATGGCGCGCTTTCGACATCACAGAGCGGTTCCAAACACCGGTGTTTGGGCTTAGCGACCTTGATCTTGGCATGAACCGCTGGGCGTGTGAAGGCTTTACTTATCCTGATCAACCCATGGACAGAGGAAAGGTTGTTCGCGACAAAGATGTCTTCGAAGCGTTTGAAGAATTCGGACGTTACCTCGACGTAGACGGCGATGGCATCCCCTACCGAACCCTTCCCGGCTCAGGCATGGATCCGATATTGTACCGAGGCACTGGCCACAACCCAAAGGGCGTTTACTCCGAAAAGCCTGAAGATTACTTCAACCTCATGGAACGCCTCCGTTCAAAGATTGACGGAGCACGCGACAAGTTGCCTGCTCCAATTCTTCGAGAAGAAGAGGAATGTGAAGTCGGCATCATTTACCTTGGCAGCATGGAAAATACCATTCAAGAAATCGACGATATGCTCGAAAGCACAGGCCTCAAAGTCAGCCAGTGCAGGGTCCGTGCACTTCCGTTCCACAGCGGTGTTGAAGAATTCATTCGACGCCATGAGACCACAATTGTGCTCGAAATTAACCGCGACGGCCAACTCTATGGTATCTTGAGAAAGGAATTGCCAAACGATTTGATCACCAAGGTTCACTCCGTCGCCTACAGCGACGGTATGCCACCTCGCGCCCGCGTCTACTCCGACCGAATTCTTTCCACCCTTCTGGAGGTGAACCAATGAGCGACGCACCAGCACGACCAGCCAAAGCAGCCCGACCCGTTAAACTCAACGTCATCAACGAGCCGAAAGAAAGTTACACAGGTGGAAAATCTTCGCTGTGCCCTGGATGTGGCCACGACCAAATTTCAAGTGTCATCATCGCTGCTGCTTGGGAAAACGGCATCGAACCTCACCGAATCGCAAAGATGTCTGGCATCGGTTGTTCATCAAAGACCCCCGCTTATTACCTCGGGCAATCACACGGATTCAACACCGTTCACGGAAGAATGCCATCGGTGACCACTGGCGCCTATGCGGTCAACAAGGACCTCCTTTACCTCGGAGTTTCCGGCGATGGCGATTCGGCATCGATTGGTATTGGCCAACTGATTCACGCCATTCGAAGAAATATGGACATGGTCTACATCGTTGAAAACAACGGCGTATACGGCCTGACAAAGGGCCAATACTCTGCAACTGCAGATGTCGGTTCCAAGAAAAAGAAAGGCAAGGTCAACACAACACAACCCATTGATTTGTGCGCTCTTGCCATCAACCTTGGTTGCACCTTTGTCGCTCGCTCCTTCTCCGGTTCTAAGAAGCAGTTAACGGCGCTCATCAAGGCAGCAATGTCTCACAAAGGATTCGCATTTATCGACGTCATCAGCCCTTGTGTGACGTTCAATAACAACGACGAATCAATGCGGTCTTACGGATATGTCAAAGAGAACGAAATCACCCTGCACATGACCGATTACATCCCTCACTTCAACCCCGTTGAGGAAGTTGAAGTCCCGGAAGGCCATTTCAGAGACATCGAACTTCACGACGGTTCAACCATCAGGCTCGAAACCATTTCCGAACACCACGACCCGAGCAGTCCTATGGCCGCACTCACCGCACTTCACGAAGCCGAAACAACCCAGAAGCACGTCACCGGTTTGCTCTACTTCGACAACACAAAGCCTGCATTAGCCGAAGACCTTGGCATTGTTGACACACCACTGATCGACGTACCTGCAACTGAGTTGCGCCCCTCATCAGCTCTGCTCGATGAGTTGAATGCGGCATTGCTCGGATAAAGACGAAAAGAACAGAACCTGCAATAAGGAGCAGGGGGTAGAGGCCATCGATGACCGCCATGGCCACCGTCGCAGTTTTCATAGCCCTCGGTGCGGTCGTCACCGGAACGGTGGTGCGAATCATCAAACAACGACGGTTAGAGGCACTGCGTCTTGCGCGCAAGAACAAATACGCTCAACGGTTTGAGCGACCCCCTCAACAAGCTACTCAAAACCTCAGGGGTCGTCAAACAGAGGACTTGGACGAAGTTGAGGCAGTGGCTTATGAAAACAGAGAAGTTGCTCGAAATCAGAACATACAATTCTTGCGGTTGCTCGTCAACGACCTTTTCGAAGCGGACGAACTGGATCCAATCCAAGAAGAAGAGCAGCGAGAAACACTGCTTGAAGAACGCCAATCTTGGATTGAAGAGCATCGAGAAAGTTTAGATGAACACGCTGCGTTGGTTGAAGAAGAAGAGATTGGCAGCGGCGTAACCATCATTGAGACCATAGCCCCCGAAGAAGATGACATCGAAGAGCGATTGCAGCGAGAAGGTGGCAAAAGTGGAACCGTTCAAATCTCCCTTGCATGGGACGATTACAACGACCTCGACATGCACGTGTTCTGCCCGTCAGGCGAACGAATATACTTCAACAATAAAAACAGCGAATGCGGCGGCGAATTGGACGTGGACATGAACGTCAGACCCGTCAGTAATAATTCGGTTGAGAACGTCGTATGGACAGAGGATGCTCCGCCTGGCAAGTACAAGATCGGCGTTCATTTCTACAAACACCACAAAAAGCGCCGCAGTAAGCGAACAACCACCTTCAGATTGCGAGTCATGGTTCGTGGCAAAAGCAGGGATTATGGCGGCACCATCACCGCTGGGACCGCGATGCAAATGGTCTCCAGTTTTACGCTAAAACCGAACAACCCTCAAGAAGGCAAATAGATCCTGGTTTAATCAAAATGTTTGGCCACGCATCATCCTCATGAGTTTGGCTAAAACACTCACCTTCGGACGATCTTCAAGCCCCAGCAACCAATCCAATTCGTTCGCTCTGTCGTAGCGTAACGCATCATCAAATCCGCCAATCCATTTCTCCTCAATGAAAATTTGAGGGACAGACTTACTCCCCTTGGTGCGAATCAGAAACTCACGATCCATTCGGGCTGAAGTCCCCAGTTTCTTTTCCTCATAGGCAACCCCCTTTCTGTCAAAAAGACGCTTGGCGTTGACGCAGGCCGCACAGCCTTTGTTGGTGTAAAGTTCGACCTTGACCATGTTCGTGCGAGGGTGAAGTGCCCTTCAATTGCACTGAAAAGCGGTGGTAGTCCCTCTCGGATTTGAACCGAGGTCGGAGGAACCAGAATCCTCCATGATGGACCGCTACACTAAGGGACTGTTGTACGGGCGTGCCGCCTTTCCTTCTTCAATTCAACGGTATGCTACCACGCTGAATCCGAAACCCTCACTGTTGTCAACCCGACGATGCACAAGAGCACCGCAAGGTGCCCCTTGCTTTGGTTGCCAGTGCGCATGCTGCACTGAAACAGAAGGAGACCACAAAGAAGGGCGAAGACGATTCGCTTGTGCTTCGCAATCACACTGTAACGAAACGGAACAGCACCTTGGACACAGCGCTGAGCATGAGGATGATCATGAACGAACCCAAGGCCCATTTGGCCCAAGGACGTTCTGGTTTGTCGGCAGGCCACGGGTCAATCCCGAGCCGTTCAGCCTCGTTGACAATCTCTGCCAGTTCGGCAAGGTGTTCCTCAACGGATTGAGCGGCCATAAAACCCCCAACAGCCCGAGATACATGACCTTCACGCTTCAACCCACATACAAAGCCTTGAAGCCGGGGGGTTCGAGCCCACGCCATGAGTGAAGTTCCTCAAGGCGTGGCCATGCCTTCCATGGAACGGCGCGCTCCTCGGCCAACCGCCACAATGACGATGACACGCGATGGAGCGAACGGCGTGGAAGTGCTGCTCGGCTTGCGTTCACCAACAATGGCTGCCTTTCCATCGTACTGGGCCTTTCCAGGCGGTGGCGTATCCCGCGTCGATGCTGCTGCAGTCGAACAACTTGAAGGCCTTCAGGGACCTCAAGCCAAAACCATTGCATGCATCCTTCGGGAAATGAGTGAAGAGTTGGGGCTCGCTCCAACCCAGAATGGTCTCGTGGCTCTCAATCCAGAGGTGCGCGCTGAAATCATAGAAGACAAAACCCGATACCTCCCCCTTGCACTCGAAGGGCATGTCCCCCACGAACGTTCTGAAATCAAAATTCTCTGCCATAGAATCACACCACCGTTTGGTCCTGTTCAGTTTGACAATGCCTTCCTTCACTACCACGCTGGGCTCGCAGATGCAATGCCCAAAATTGACTTGGAGCCGCAAACTGAATTCACAGATTTGATGTGGGATTTACCGGTCAACATCTTGGCCAGGTGGGCTCGCCATGAAATCAAAGTGGCGCCCCCCGTTGTCACCCTCTTGATGGAAATTGAGCGGACGCTCAGCCGAGTGAACCGAAGCATGAGCGATGCTGCAAGCGATATTGCAGACCGATTGCCCGGCCGAAGATCAATTCTGTTTGCGCATGGCGTCGAAGTCGTGCCCGTAAAAACGGCAACGTTGCCACCGGCAGACCACACCAACGCTTACCTCCTCGGCGACCCGGAAGGAGATTTCATTTTGATTGACCCTGCTGCTCACCTGCGTGAAGGGATGGAAGATTTAGCGACAGCCGTTGAACGCCACAAGGGCAACCTTGTCGCCCTCCTGTTCACGCACTCACACGGCGATCATTTGGGTGACATCGGCCTGTTGAGGGAAGCCTTTGATGTTCCAATTTGGGGCAGTGAATACACTGCCAAAACGGTTCATTGTGACCGGATTTTAACCGACGGCGAGACGCTCACGCTCGGCACCACCGCATGGGAAGTTCTCATCACGCCCGGCCATCACCCTGGCCACATATGCTTGCTTGGAGAAGCGGGCTTAATCGCTGGTGACATGGTTGCTGGCATTGGAACAATCCTGATTCCTCCGCACACTGGCGATATGGAAGTCTACATCGAACAACTGCAACGCCTCAAGCAATTGAAACCACATTTGCTGTTCCCAAGCCATGGTCCTGTAATCGCTCAACCAACCCGTGTGTTTGAACGCTACATCAAGCATCGCCAAGCAAGGCATCAACGGGTGCTTGATGCCGTAAGTGGGGCAACCTCGCTCACCCAAATTTCGCTGCAAGCTTATGCAGACACCCCCGACGCTCACCCTGGCCTAGCGGAAGATCAAACGCTGTCCCATCTTTTGGTCCACGAGCGCAATGGCTTTGTTGAACAAAGCGAAGATGGCTGGAAGCGCATGAATTGAATACGGCAAGATTGATTCAACCGTTGGAAGTGGAACGATCATGCCCCGACGTGTTGTGCTCACAAAAGCCGGCTCCCCATCCACGCTTGCTGTGCAAGAAATGGAAATGCCCACCCCAGGAGCAGGTGAAATCAGAATTAAAGTGGCGTTTGCAGGGATTAATTTTGCTGACCTTCTGATGCGACTTGGGCTCTATCAGCCTCGACCAGAGTATCCGTTCACACCTGGGTATGAAATGAGCGGTACCGTCGATGCAATCGGCGATGGTGTCGAGGGCTTCTCTGTTGGTCAACGGGTTGTTGCTGGTGTCCGGAACGGAGGCCAATCGAGTCATGTGCTCGTTTCAGCCAACAAAGCCCTTGTCCTACCAGAAAGCATCAGTTTGGAAGTTGCTGCTGCCATTCCAGTCACTTACCTTACCGCTCATCACATGCTTCACCACCTTGGCCACATCACTCCGGATGAATCTGTTCTGATTCATGGCGGAGCAGGTGGCGTTGGCACCGCTGCCTTACAGCTCTGCCAATGGGCAGGCGTCACACAAGTCTGGGCGACCGCTTCGGGAGGAAAGGCATCAACCATCGAAGGGTTCGGAGGCGTCGCCATCGATCGCCACAACGAGGATTTCGTTCAAGTGATCAAACAAGCTACCGACGGCAAAGGCGTGGACCACATTCTCGATCCGATTGGTGGAGATAACTTAGCGCGGTCCCTCTCGGTGCTCAAGGAAGGAGGACGGTTGTACACCTACGGAATGTCAGCTGCTGCTCCATCTGCGAAGCGGAGTTTACTGCGTTCCTTTTTGGCTTGGAGAAAAACTCCGAAATTTGACCCGCTGCGGTTGATGACGCGAAATCGAGGGGTGTTCGGTGTTCACATGGGGACATGGAGCAATGAAGTGGTCATGGTTGAACAACTCAATCGCATTCTTGAAGGCGTCAAAGAGGGCCATTTGGTCCCTGTTATTGATTCCATCTTCGATGTCGAAGACGTGGCTCAAGCCCACCATCATATCCATGATGGGAAAAACATCGGCAAAGTTCTGCTCCGGTTCAAGTGAGCATTCAAGAAGCGTCGGCCCACCGTTGAGACTGGGCGACAGCAATGAAGGCGGCAATGTCAGGGTTCGATCTTCGTGCGGTAGCACAAGAATTGAATGCCTTTTCAGGGGCCTATGTCAAGAAGGCCTACATGCCTCATTACGAGCAAATCGTTCTTCGTATCAATCCCAAAGATCGAGATCAATTTGATCTGGTATTGGTTCGGGGTGCTCGCATCTACACCTCACATCGTGACCGCCCAATGCCAATGACGCCACCTCCTTTTGCTATGGTGCTGCGCAAGCATCTCAAGAACGCCCGCATGACTGGCGTTCGCCAATTGGGATTTGACCGAGTTCTCGCTTTTGATTTCGATACCAAACACGGGTCGTACCATTTGTATGTGGAAGTGTTTCGAGACGGAAACATCATCCTCACCGACCAAGAAGGCGTCATCATACAGCCATTGACGCATGCATCCTATGCAGGTCGTACGCTGAAAAAGGGCGTTGAGTACCAACCACCGCCACCAGCAATGGACCCTCATGAATTGGACGTCAAAATCCTTACCGAATTGTTCGAGGGCTCAGACCGAGATTTGGTGTCGACGCTTGGTGGGAAAGCAAACCTCGGTGGAACCCATGCAAACGCTGTGTGCGACCTTGCCGGCATGGAACCAAACATGGCCACACAAGAGGCGGATGTCGAGAAGATTCATGCTGCTCTGCACACCCTTCTCGGCCACCTAGCAGAGGATCGACACGGCATCCTTTTGATGAAACCAAACGAAGAAATGGATCGACCATCGCTTGAAGCAAAGGCGAAAAATATGGAGGAAAATGGACTTCGCGACCGGTTTTACGAACAATATGCTGTTGAAGCGACGCCAACCTTGTTGCCTTCTCATGCTGCATTGGCTCAAGCCATGTTTCCAACCCTGTGTGAGGCTGTAGACGCATGGAAGGGCGCTCATGATGCGGGCGCACTTGCTCGACGTGAAGCAGAAAGGTTAGACATTGCAGCACCCGGCAGAGGCCACTCGACGGATGTTGAACGGCTTGAGCGGCGTAAGGTGCAACAGGAAAAAGCACTGCAAGGATTTTCCAAAAAAATCGAGAAGCAACAAATGCTTGGTCATGAAATCCAAAACAATTGGAGTCACATTGAAAGCCTCCTCAAACAAATGGAAGAAGCCGTTGAATCTCACGGTTGGAAGGAAGTCAAATCGATGGCTAAGAGCATTCCATGGATTGTTTCTCTTGCTCCTGCTGACCGAACCTTCATGACGGTGCTTCCTGATGAAAACGGTGAACCAAAAGGGCCACAAGCGACCCTTTCGATTGACGAGTCGGTGCATCAAAATGCACAGCGTTACTTTGAATCTGCACGCAAGCAGAAAGACAAGACCAGAGGTGCTATCGAGGCGCTTGAAGAAACCATGCTCCACCTTCAACGAGCGCAGAAGAAGGAAGCCAAGCAAGAAGCCACTGGGAAACTCAACAAAATCAAGCGGAGCAAACGCTTGTGGTTTGAACATCATCGATGGTCAATGATTTCCGGAGGCCATCTCTTGGTTGGAGGCAAGGATGCGAAAGGCAACGATGCAGTGGTCAAAAAGCACCTTTCTGGACAAGACCGTTACCTCCACGCTGATCTGCACGGGGCACCAAGTTGCAGCCTTCGCGCTACGCAAGGTTTTGTGATTGATTTGCACAAACCAGCCCACATTCCTGCTGATGTGCCGGCCTACAAAATCGTGGATAAGCTCGGAGATGAGCGTATTACGGATGAAAAATTAATCGAAGCAGCGACAATGGCCTTGTGTTGGAGCCGCGCTTGGGCTGGTGGCGGTGCGCATGGAACGGTGTATTCCGTCAAACCCGCTCAAGTTTCGAAAACCGCTCAGACTGGAGAATTCGTTGGGAAAGGATCGTTCATTGTTCGAGGTCAGCGCCAATGGTTCAAAGACCTCGATGTCCAAATCGGCATTGGTATTGTCGCCATCAACGGTGTGCCACTGCTGATGGGTGGACGACCCGAAACCATCGCTCAAACATGCCAGAGGTATGCGATATTGAGACCCGGATTAACCAAAAAAGAGCAATTAGCCAATCGAATTTACAAGAACACTGGACTTGTTACCGACGATGTTTTGCCTGTGCTCCCAGGTGCCTCAGACATTGTAGAGGATCATGGTATCTTTTCTCCACCAACTGCAATCGCAGAAGAAGAGTGAGCCTGAAATCAGTTCGAGCGTCCGCCTTTGAAGCCGCCTTTTGATGGCTTGTTGCTGCGATTGGCTTGACTCTCGCCAAAGCCTTTGCGAGCGTTATTCGAAGGTTTGTAGGTTTGACCTCGAGCTTGGCCTCTGTAGCCTTTTGACTGACCGCTTGAACCGCCGCTGGAACGGGTGTCTTGGCTTCCGCCTCGATTC
>TARA_B110001450_G_scaffold207241_1_pt1 | contig 21511 bp, 14 predicted proteins | sample TARA_B110001450 | Tara Oceans TARA_B110001450 (sample SAMEA4396538) | marine metagenome | biome: Polar Biome; feature: [SRF] surface water layer (ENVO:00010504); material: water (ENVO:00002006), including particulate matter (ENVO:01000060) such as... | depth 5 m | reverse complement strand
CCCTTGAGAATTAAATAAAAAACAAAAACGAACACTTTAAAGGGATCCTTTACAATAAAAGGACGAAAGTGCAATACTACGCGAAACATAAATATAATAGAAAAAATGTGAAATCTTCTACTTTTAGGGTATGGATTTTCTTATAAATTTTAACTTGTTCTATTCTCTCGTTGTTGTTTTTTTTACATACGTAGGAATAAACCTTTCACAACATAACAAAGATTAGATTTCTTATTGTAAAGTTATTTTACTATTTTTCAGATCTTATTCATCAATTTTTTTTAGCGCGTAACTCAATTGGTTAGAGTGTTACCTTGATAAGGTTTTGGTTATAGGTTCGAGTCCTATTGTGCTAACATTTATATAAAATTTCCTTGATGTTACTATTTCCAAAAAAAACTAAATTTTCAAAATCCTTTTCGGGTAAAAAGGTTATGACGGATTCCGTTTCTACTTCTGGTGGTAATAAATACGGAAACATTGCACTAGTTGCTAATGAAACCGGTAAAGTTACAAATTTCCAATTGGAATCCATTCGAAGATTTCTACGAAGATTTCTTAAAAAAAAAGCACAGATTTTTTTTCGGGTTTTTCCAAATGTCCCAATAACTAAAAAACCAAATGACGTCCGTTTAGGGCGTGGTAAAGGTAATCTTAAATACTGAGCTTGTCTAGTGAAAAAAGGAACTATTTTAGTAGAAATTCGTAGCTTCGATGATACGCTAACGCACAAAGTTTTAAAAGCGTCTCAAATAAAACTTTCAACAAAAACTTTTACTTTTAACAGACAATTAAGATGAATTTTATAACACTCGTATTTATTCCTTTTACTATCTTTCTAATCGGATTGGTAGGTATTTTTTTAAATAGAAAAAATATATTACTTATTATTATTTGCGTAGAGCTTGTGCTACTTGCAATTAATTTTAGTTTTTTAATTTCGTCATATTACTTAGACGATGCCTTTGGACAAATCTTTGCCATTTTTGTTCTAACTGTTGCTGCTGCGGAATCATCAATAGGTCTCGCTATTTTAGTTACTTATTATCGCGTTCGTGGTAGCATCACAGTAGAATCCGTTAACTTACTTAAAGGTTAACAACTAAAAACTTTCTTATAAACAACTTTCTTCGTCTAATTAGGTTAGGACTTAATTTTTTCACAATTAGAATAAGGGTTCAAATCCCTTAGAAAGTATAGGATTTATTTCATCAGAACTTTTAAGTTCCATATTTATTATTGAGTTTGGTTCTAGCTCAGCGTGAACGTTTTCAAAACATTTTGACATGCTAATTTTAGCAATTTAAATATTGTTATAGTGAAAGCGGAGTAAAGCAAAAAAAGTTACTTCTTTTAAGAACTATGTTTTTGTAGGATCATGACATATAATGAAGCGTAAATTTCATTAGTCGAAGACCCTTAGCAATTTTTCACGAATCTATTGCCCGATTAGCTCTGAAACAATAGCTAAATTCAAATGAATCGCAGTCAAGAATATTGGACAATGAACGAATGTTTGATCCAGTGATTTTGAGTAGTTATAAAATTTGCTTTAATAAACTAAAATGCTTTAAAAATATGATTATTGCGTAGAAGTTGTCTCTAACCACGTGCCAGAAGAGTCGGTAATACGTGGGCAACAAGCGTTATGCGAAAAGACTAGGTTTAAATAGCGATTAGAAGAAAATACCTTAAAAACAGAAAACTCAAAACTTGTTGGTTTTTTTTTAACAACCGTATTTTTCGAGTGATACAGACGAAAATAGAATGAATGATATTAACGATAAAATGTGTTTACTTCATTTGGAATACCTTTGGGTGAAGACAATTTTCGATGTATTTATAAAATAATTAATTAATTATTTTTACTGACTTTTTTATCGCGGAAGCTTGAGTATCGACAAGAATTAGTCACTCTTTTAGTTCAAGCCGTCAACTATGACTTTCTTTATCTAAAATTATTTTAGGTAAACAGCTAAAGCAGAAAAGTTAACCTGAATAGTAAGATCGCAAGATTTATCCTCAAAGAACTCGGTGAGGTGAAACACCATTTGTGGAGCATTGCGAATTAATTGGACAGTACGCCCGAACCTTACCTTTGCTTGTATAATACGATTGCTATAATCGATTTGTAAATATTTTACAAACTTTACCGTATTACAAATGTTGCATGGTTGTCGAACAGATCTTATTTTAAAATGTTTGGTTTATTCCAATAAAGATCGAAACTTTTATTCTTATTTACTAATTCTTTTTAAAGAATGCACTATAAGAACATCAATATCTATAAGATATATGAAATGAAAATGACGTCTAAATCTGTATGACTTTTACGCAAAGGGCTTTCCGTGTGCTATAACGAAACAATCAAAAAGTAACTTAATATTAAAACTTTTGGTTAATCTTTAAAATGTTTCCCAGTACGGATTACTAATTTGCAACTTAAAAGTATGAAGTAAGAATAAAAAGTAATGGTAGATAAGAATGCTACCGTGAAAATAAAAATTTCACTTGCACGTCTCGCCCATCACCTCGAGAAAATTTATTTCAATTGAAGCCTTAAGTAACTTAATTACTTATTGTGACCTTGATGTAGGTAATTTTGAGCAAGTTGTAACAAAGTAGCTGTTGATGAATCAGTAGCTGGAACAAGATTTTTAAATTATCGATTTTAAAACATTTATATGTTTGGGAGTATAACTCAATTGGTAGAGTGCTTGCTTTGCAAGCAAGAAGCTATTGGTTCAAATCCAATTATTTCCAAAAAATGTTGCTAATTTTCAAAGCTTTTTAGTAAAGTACCCAATTGGAATTCTACAGGCTTTTGTCTTTCACTTTTTCCTTCATAAACCTTGACCGTAAAACTAAAATAGCGTTTTTGATACACATCTAAGCTTTTTGCTTAAAAAGAAAAAAAATTAAGTTAGCAACATTTCTTTTCTTAAATATACACGATGAATCATTCTTTTATACAACTTTTTAATGCTTATAGAACATCTATTGTGCGTAAGAAAACTAAGTTAAATTTAAAATTTTCACAACAAAATTTATTATTTGCGGAGTTTCTACTAAAAAATGCTCTTATTTCAGGGTTTAATACCCAAATCCAACGTAAAAACAAAACTATAACACTTTTTTTAAAATATGACCAGAAAAATCTTCCAGCGATTAATGATTTTTCCGTGGCGTCGAAAGTGTCGTTTCCTAGACCAATCACAAAAATATCAAGTAATGACGAAAATTTAGGGTTTATTATTAACCTAACGCAAAAAAAAGGGAATTACGGTCGTCTCCTTGCACGTATTCGCTAAAAACTATAGATAATTGGGTGAGTGGTTTATACCGTTTGTTTTGAAAACAATTATAACATTTGTTATCGTGAGTTCGAATCTTACATTATCTGTTTCCTTACAATTATTAGATGGGTCAAAAAATAAATGCTACAGGCTTACGCTTGAAAAAAAAGTTAAATTGAAATTCACTTTTTTGCACACATAATTTACAAAATTATTCTAAAGTAATGATAGAAACGAGTCAAACCGGTTCCGCTACGGATTTATTACTATCTAAAATTCACTTTTATCCTAATAATCTTACTATTACACGTGATTCTAAAACATCTCGTATTTCTTCAAAACTTGTGCAAAAGCAACAAATCTTCAAGGGGATGTTGTCATATCAACAACAAGTAAGTGCACGTGCGCAATCTCTTTTTGCAGCGACCAGTGCAGTAAAACAACTTTATTTGACAAAAAATAATGCACATTACCAATTTTCAAAGCTTTTGTTAAACCAAAAAGCGCCTGGCAAAAAAAAATTTAAACAAGCTTCGTTAAAAACAAACAAAGTAACATTTTCATTGTTATCGCCGAAGTTAATTACTGCGCATATTAGTGCTTTATTAGAAAAAAAAGCTAAATCTTTATTAGGGTTTAACACTTCTAATTTGAGCATTAGTATTCCTTTAGTTTTAACAAGGTTATTAAAGCCTTTTAAAAAAGCGCTTCTTGGTGTAAAAATTATATGCTCAGGTAAATGAAAAAAAACAAGATCTGGGCGTAAACAAAAACTTTGTATAAAGTATGGAAGAGTTAGAAATCCGAGTATTTCTAATGTTATCAGATTCCATTCTACTACACAAACAACAAAGTTTGGTGCTTGTGGTATAAAAGTGTGAATTTCACACAAAAAAATTGCAAGACCAGCTCGATTAACAACGCTTTTAGCTTAATAGGATAAAGCATTCGTCTTCTAAACGAAAAATGTTGGTTCAAATCCAACAAGGCGTTTCTTTAATATTTTATTTTGGTTCAAATTATATTATTCATTCTTTAATATTTTCAATTCATTTAACATTTAGCAAAATTTCCTCAGTGATGGTGAAATCGGTATACACGTTTGATTTAGGATCAAATGCTTTACGGCGTGAGCGTTCAAGTCGTTCTCACTGAAATATGTTTCTACAAAAAACGAGGAATTAGGGAAAATAGTTTAATTGGTTCGAACGCCAGTTTGTCAAGCTGGAAATTGCGAGTTCAAGCCTCGCTTTTCTCGATAAAAAAAAAGAAGATAATTAGACTTTTAGACCAACTATCGTTTAAAATGGTCACCTTAACAAAGCTTGGTTGATATTCTTTGAGTTCGATTCTCAATCTTTGTGTTCTAAAATCTCCGATGTTTTTCAAATCATTAAATTTGTAATCTTCTGTTTATTCATTACGCTTATTAAAATTTCTATTGCATTTACCTATCGTATTATTTCAACAACCGTGTATTCCGCGCCGGTTATTAAATATGCTCCTCCTTCGGTAAAAGTTAAGTTTGTTGTAAGTGAATTGGGCTTCGGTTTTTAATTTGGTGCTAAATAATCCTTAATAGGTCTGAATATTAGTAAATTCCCTTAATGTAATTCGTAATGTTGCAATGTCGTCATCGTTTGTAAGTAAAGTACGTAATATACGGTAAATTTTATTTACTATTCACAGGAGTTTAGTTTAGTCGGTAAAATCCAGAATTTCAAATTCTGTGTGATAGGTTCAAATCCTGTAACTCTTGCTTTTTATTTTTGATGTTTGTTTTAGAAATTCTTGTTTCTTTTTTAGCTATCGTTTTGCCTGTTTTAATCAGTGTCGCTTATTTAACTCTAGCGGAACGTAAAATTATGGGAGGGATGCAACAACGTCTTGGGCCCAACGTCGTTGGTTTTCACGGTTTGTTGCAACCTTTAGCTGATGGTTTAAAACTACTATTAAAAGAATCAGTAATTCCTACTAATTCTAATACTTTTAGTTTTATTTTTGCCCCTATTTTAACCTTTTTCTTAAGCCTTACAGGATGATCAGTTTTACCTTTTTGTTCTTTTGGTTTCTTTGCAAATATCGACCTTAGTTTAATGTTCATTTTCGCCGTTTCTGGGCTTGGTGTTTATGGTATTATTTTATCCGGCTGAGCTAGTAACTCTCGTTATGCCTTTTTTGGTGCTCTACGTAGCGCTGCCCAAATGATTTCATACGAAGTTTCTATTGGTCTTATTCTAATTTCGATTCTTTTTTGTGTTGGTTCCTTAAACTTTATCGATATTGTGCTATTTCAGAACTACATATTTTTTGTTATCCCCTTTTTTCCATTATTTTTAATGTTTTTAGTTTCAATTCTTGCGGAAACTAATCGTGCTCCTTTCGATTTGCCGGAAGCTGAATCTGAACTAGTTTCAGGTTTTAATGTTGAATACGCTAGTATGGGTTTCGCCCTTTTTTTCCTTGCGGAGTATGGGTCTATAATCTTAATGAGCACTTTTACCGTAGTAATGTTTCTTGGTGGGTGGTTGTCAAGTTCTTTTCTTTTTCTTCTAGACCCTTTTGTTTTAGGATTAAAAGTTTCACTTGTTCTATTCTTTTTTATTTGAGTTCGTGCTTCTTTTCCACGTTATCGTGTTGATCAATTAATGCGTCTATGTTGAAAGATTTTTTTACCACTTTCTTTTGCTTTCGTACTTTTTATTCTAGGTGCACTTTTTTCTATTAACGGTTTCTATTAATCCTGATGAAAAATTCACCTTTTAAAAAAGTAACATTATTTGCGGATAACAAAAACAGAAATATTTTTTCTGACAACGAAATTTTTTTCGACAGCTACTTAATATTAAATCAATCAAAGTTTTCCAACAAACTTTTTTATTTTTCTCTTAAACGAAGACAGCCTTCTACTTTCTTTACTACCTTAAAGAATCGTTGTATTCTTTCCGGTTATAGTCGCTCAGTTCTTTCACGAACAAAACTTTCGAGAATTGCTCTCTCGAAAAAAGTTTTAGACGGGTCTATGACAGGGTTTTATAAATCTGTTTGGTAGTTTCTTCTTTATCTTTAATAAGTTTATTTCCTTCATTTACAATTTTTGTTAATGACTTTCTGATAGCTCAACGGTAGAGCGTATGACTGTTAATCATTTGGTTATTGGTTCAAATCCAATTTAGAAAGTTGTCAGAATAGCTCAGTTGGTTTAGAGTGTTTGATTGAAAATCAAAAGGTCAATGGTTCAAATCCATTTTTTGACAACAATTTGTTTTATATTTTAAATTTTTCATTTTTTGATGTTTCCATCTTTCTTATTAGATTCTTCTACTCCTTGACAATTATATTTTCAAGATGCTGCTTCACCTGTTATGGAAGGTATTATTAATCTACATCACGATTTAATGTTTTTTATTACTTTCATTTTATTCTTTGTTTTAGTTGTTATGGCGCGTACATTATATTTCTTCGGATATAATTCGAATGACGCTGGTTCTGGTAAAAACGTTGTTCACGGTACTGTGCTAGAAATCGTTTGAACAGTTCTCCCTTCTCTTATTTTAGTTGTCGTTGCTTTACCTTCTTTTGCACTTTTATATTCTATCGATGAGATTATCGATCCTGCTTTAACAATTAAGTGTGTTGGTCATCAATGATACTGATCATACGAGTATAGTGATTTTGAAGCTCAATTAGGAGCGATTAATTTTGATAGCTATATGATTCCTGAAGACGAGCTTGAAATGGGTGAGTTACGTTTATTAGAAGTTGATAACCGTATTGTTTTACCTGTTAACACGCATATTCGAGTTCTTGTAACTGCTGCTGACGTTTTGCATAGCTGAGCTGTACCCTCTCTTGGTATTAAACTTGACGCTTGTACTGGACGTTTAAATCAAACTTCCGTATTTGTTTTACGTGAAGGTGTTTTTTATGGTCAGTGCTCAGAAATTTGTGGTGTTGGTCATGCTAACATGCCCATTGTTGTTGAAGCTGTTTCGGTTAACAAGTATATCACTTGACTTTCTGAAAAAGTTTAATTTCTTCTAATATTTCTTCTTTTAATTTTAAAGCTTTTGCTATCGTAATAACGTTTTTAAATATTTATTAACTACTTGGTTAATTCTCTAATAAATTTATATAAACTTTTAACTTCCCCTTTTTTGATGGCTTTTTTTGAAAACCCATTTATTATTCGTTGAATGTTCTCAACAAACCACAAAAACATTGGTACACTTTACTTCATCTTCGGTGCTTTTTCTGGAGTTTTAGGTTTTGTTGTTTCAATGGTTATGCGTTTAGAGCTAAGTCAAGCTGGTGACGCTTTCCTATCTGGTAACTATCAATTATATAACGTTTTAGTGACTTCTCACGCGTTTCTAATGATCTTTTTTTTTGTTATGCCGACTGCAATCGGTGGTTTTGGTAACTGATTTGTTCCGATTTTAATCGGTGCTTGTGATATGTCTTTCCCTCGTTTAAATAATATTAGTTTCTGACTATTACCACCGTCATTAATTTTATTATTATCTTCATCTTTAGTTGAGGCTGGGGTTGGTTCTGGTTGAACTGTTTACCCTCCTTTATCAGGTATCCAAGCTCACTCAGGTGGTTCCGTAGATTGTGCTATTTACTCATTACATATTGCCGGTGTTTCATCAATTTTAGGTGCAATTAACTTTATTGTTACTATTACTAACATGCGAGCTCCAGGAATGACAGCAAATCGTACTCCTTTATTTGTTTGAGCAGTATACATTACTGCTTTCTTACTTTTACTTTCTTTACCTGTATTAGCTGGAGCGATTACTATGTTACTTACAGATCGTAACTTTAACACTTCATTCTTTGATCCTAATGGTGGTGGAGATCCTGTGTTATACCAACACTTATTCTGATTCTTCGGTCACCCTGAGGTTTATATCCTAATTTTACCTGCATTTGGTATGGTTAGTCATATTGTTTCTAAGTTTTCTTCAAAAGCCGTTTTTGGTAATCTTGGTATGATCTACGCAATGTTATCTATTGGTTTCTTAGGTTTTATTGTATGAGCTCATCACATGTTTACTGTTGGTTTAGATGTAGATACTCGTGCTTACTTCACAAGTGCTACTATGATTATTGCTGTTCCTACAGGTATTAAGATCTTTAGTTGAATTGCTACAATGTTCGGTGGTCGTATCGTAATGAATACACCAATGTTATTTGCAAACGGTTTCATTTTCTTATTTACTTTTGGTGGATTAACTGGTATTGTATTATCTAACTCTGGTATTGATATCGCTTTACACGACACTTATTACGTTGTTGCTCACTTCCATTATGTTTTATCAATGGGTGCTGTCTTCGCAATCTTTGCTGGTTGATACTACTGAATTGGTAAAATTACTGGAACTAACTACGACGAAACTTTAGGTAAAATCCATTTTTGATCTACTTTCGTTGGTGTTAATTTATGTTTCTTCCCTATGCACTTTTTAGGTTTAGCAGGAATGCCTCGTCGAATTCCTGATTTCCCTGATGCTTACACTCAATGAAACACTATTGCAACTTTAGGTTCTTTCATTACAATGGTTTCTACTATTTTCTTCGCTTATGTTGTTTACAACACTTTTACGTCTAACGTACGTGTTGGTTATAACCCATGACGTAACGTTACAAACTTTGAGTTTAACAAATAAAAAATTCAATATTTTTTATTTATGTTAACACTTTTGTTTATCTCTTTACAATTTAGACTTTTAGTTTCATTTAACTCTAAAATTCGTTCATAGTTTAATGGATAAAATAACATACTACGGATGTGTCGATATGAGTTCGAATCTCGTTGAACGAAATTTTTTTACCTCGATGTTATTATCTCTTATTTGTCTACCTTTAATAGGTTGTCTAGTTCTAACGTTTACAGATAAAACTCAAATTAAGTTTATCCGTAACTTTTCACTTTTTTGATCCCTTTTTATTCTTAATGCTAGTGTTTGCTTGTTATTTTTCTTCGATCCTACAACAACACAATTTCAATTTCTTGAATCAAGTTCTTGATTTAGTTCCGTCAATATTAACCTAATTTTAGGTATTGATGGATTAGCATTAATAATGATTCTTTTAACAGCGTTTTTAATACCTGTGTGTATTTTACTTTGTTGAAATAAATCATTAACAAACCAATCAAAAGAGTACGCCCTTGCTATTTTTTTCTTAGAAGGTATTCTTTTTTGTGTTTTCTCTAGTTTAGACGTAATGATTTTTTATATTCTTTTCGAAGCTGTGTTAATTCCAATGTATTTAATTATTGGTTTCTACGGTTCTCGTGAACGACGAATTCGATCTTCTTATATGTTATTTCTCTATACTCTAATTAGTTCGATTATAATGTTCATTTCGATTTTATTTATTTTCTTTAAATACGGTACTACAGATTACCTAATTCTTCGAACTGTTGAGTTCGACCCTTTCTCAGAAAAACTTTGTTGATTAGCCTTTTTTTTATCGTTTGCCGTAAAAATGCCTTTAGTGCCTTTTCATATTTGATTACCTGAAGCTCATTGTGAGGCACCAACATCTGGTTCTGTTCTCTTAGCTGGTATTTTATTAAAATTAGGAGGTTTTGGTTTCTTACGCTATTCTATCGGACTTTTTCCCGACGCTTCCGCGTTTTTTACACCCTTTGTCTTTGTTATTAGTATTCTTGGTATTGTTTACGCCTCTATTACAACAATTCAACAGGTTGATTTAAAGAAGATTATTGCTTATTCTTCTGTCGGTCATATGGGTGTTGTTACTATTGGTATCTTCTCGTCAGCCTCACAAAGTATTCTTGGAAGTATCTTCTTAATGGTTAGTCATGGTATTGTTTCTGGAGCTCTCTTTCTATGTATTGGTTTACTTTATGAACGCCATCACACGCGAATTATTAAGTATTATTCTGGTCTATTAACAACAATGCCTTTGTTTTCTACTTTCTTTACTCTTTTTACAATGGCTAATATCGGATTACCTGGGACAAGTAGTTTTATTGGTGAATTCCTTATCATTGCAGGTTGTTTATTAACTAACAGTTGAGGTGCGTTCTTTTCAGCTTCCGGTATGGTTCTCGGTGCTGGTTATGGTCTTTGATTATTAAATCGTATTTTATTCGGTAATATTAAAAAATTCTCTATTCAAGAGTATAAGGATTTAACACGTATAGAGTTTTATTATCTATTTCCTTATGGTTTATTAACTATTGTTTTTGGTTTATATCCCGAACTTCTTATAAATTACATTTATGTTGTTTAAGTGTGCATAAATTAATGGTAGATTTTCAGTCTTCCAAACTGCTCGTGCGAGTTCGAATCTCGCTGCGCACTCGTCTTAAAAATTAAAATATTTAAATAAATTTTTACGCGTATCTAACGGATAACTTCGCATACTTTCTATTAAACTGGCGTAATTTAAACAACGAAATGCACATATCCTTTTGTGATCCCAGTAAAGGAAAACCTATAACTTTAATATTTTAAAGTTTTTTTTTTAATTTTGATTAAAAAACCTATTAGCGAACTGAAACATCTTAGTAGCTTATAAATTAAATCACATGAGAAAACATTAGTAATGGTGAGTGAAAATGTTTGTAAAAGTATCGTACTTTTCTTTTTAGAATAGTGCCTTACTTTGTATTTTTGTGGTAGATAAACTGCAATATTTTTAAAAGAAAACTCATTTTCTTATGATAAAAAAAGTATGACGGATAGCGCACAAGTATCGTGAGAGAACGTTGGAAATTAGGTACGCTAATCCCTATTGTTTTTTGATAATACAATGTTCCTTTTGCATTATGAATCGGTTAGTTAATTAAAGTAGCAAGCTAAAATTCTAAAAGCGTAAATATTTACAATAGTTACTTTTATTACACACGAAGCCACGTGATCTAGCCAGGATCAGACGGAGAATTTACTAAAAAAATTTTTGAAGGTCAAACCGGTGTTTGTTGCAATAAACTCGGGTGAATCCTGGCTCGGAATGAAAGGTTAATCAAACGTGGTATAGCTTGTTTTCTGCGAAATTTCTTTTAGGGAAGCGCTCAATTTTTTTGAATGGTAAATCACTAGTAAAATAAGGGTTGTCTCCCCACATTACTGAGTTTTACTAAAATAAGAATATTCTTTTGAGTAGTTAGAGTATTTATGAAAAAATAAATACTCAAGAGAGAAACAACTCATAATGCTTTTTAAGGTTTTGAAATAAGTCATTATTTATAAGATTGTTTTTTAATCGAGATAACTCATTTAGTGGGCTTAGAAACAGCCATCAATGTCTAAAAACGTAACAGTTTGTGAGTTTATTGTTAAAATGCATCGAAAATTTATAGAATTTTATACTTTACCGAAAAAGCATAATTTAAATTTTTAAATTTGTAGCAGAACGTTTTGTAGTTTAAAACAAAATCTCGTGAGAAATTTCTGTTTATATCAAAATCGATAATGCCGATATCAGTAACACAAAAAGATTATAATATCTTTCACCTATAATTTAAGTTTTATCCCTTCGCTTGATTCGGCGAATTGTTAAACGAACTCTTAATCGTCCGTGAACGCGAAACGATGATGAGAACAAGTATTTCTGAAATGACAAAAATTATAAAAAGCCGAACTTAATATTTGGGTTATGTGACTGTTTTTTTTAATTTTTCTAGAAAAGTTTCTTTCTTGTATTCGTAATAAATCCGAAACGGGTAAATAAGTTTAAAAGAACTAAGGTGTTAAATTTAATAAAAAATATGGAACTCGGCAAATTTTCACTGTAACTTCGGAAAAAAGTGAAACGTCTTATAAAATATAAGTTGTTCATTGAAAATTAGGGCTAGCGACTGTTTACTAAAAACACATGATTATGCTAATTCAAAAGAATATGTATATGATCTGATTATTGTCCAATGCCAAGAGGATAAAAAGAGTATTTTGTACGATACTTTTATAATCTATGGTAAATGACCGTATTATTCCTGAGTATGGTAATGTAGCGAAATTCCTTGGCTAATAAATATAGTCCCGCATGAATATAATAACGACTCGCCCGCTGTCATATTTTTTAGTTTTGTGAAGTTGAAGTCTTGGTGAAGATTCCAAGAAAACAATTTAGGACGAAAAGACCCTTTTGACCTTTACTATACTCAATTATTGTAAAAATTAAATATTTTGTTCAGTCTAAATAAGAGCCTATGAGATTTTTTCACGAAAAGTGAAAAAATTAGGTGCCGTTGAGAGATTATTCCTGTTTTTAATTTTTACTGACTATATATAGGACAGTAATTGATTGGTAGTTTAGTTGGGATGACTGCCTTTGAAATAGTAGCAAAGGTGCGCATTGGTAAATTCAAACAAAAAATTTTGTTTTTGAGCGCAAGAGTAATATATTTGCTAAACTGTTAGATTGATAAATCAAGCAGAGACGAAAGTCGGTTTTAACGAACCAAATATTTTGAATGAAAAATTATTTGATCCACAGATAAAAGGTACCATAGGGATAACAGAATAATGAAAATCAAGCGATCATAGCGACATTTTCGTTTGTCACCTCGATGTCGACTTGCTATATCCCGGAGCTGAAGTTGGTTCCAAGGGTTTGACTGTTCGTCAAATAAAATAGTACACGAGTTGGGTTTAAAACGGCGTAAGCCAGTTTTGTTTCTATCCGAATTGTTTTGTAAAAGTAAGGTTTTTATTTTAGTATGAGAAGACCGAAAAGAAAAAGCCAATGGTAAAAAATTATTCCCCAAGAGTATCGTTTTGTTGCTACGCTTTTGAGAATAAAAATTGACAGAATCTATATTTGAAATCTCGCTTACTTTTTACGTTTTATTGAAGCTTCGCTTCTTTTCCATGGTAATAGACTAATACCTAGATCGGTAACTGACCTTAGATTTGCAAAAATTTGTCAAGTTATACGAAAAATATTGTTAATTATATTTAAAATTTCTAAAAACAAACCCCCCCTTTTTTAAGTTAATAATAAAAATCTATTTGATTTTTTTACAAAAGCTTAATCTCAATAAAAATTGAACATTAACTACCTAATCAGTTTTTTGAATACATAGCTCAATGGTAGAGCAGATGGCTTTTAACTATTTGGTTGTTGGTTCAAATCCGACTGTATTCAGTGCAGATTGCGTAGCATAATTGGTAATGCGGTAAATTGCAAATTTACTTTATGGTAGTTCAAGTCTGCCCGTAATCTTAAACAAAAATTTATTCTTACCACAAAATTGGCTATTTTATGAGTTCGAACCTCATATTTGTGTTTCTCTTTTTAAGCTTGTTAAGTTTTTTTTAATATTCCTCTTAAATTTTTCATTAAGTAACACTTAATGATCTCAATTCGTTCATAATTAAATGTTTAAAACACACTTGTGTTAATATGAGTTCAAGTCTCATTGAACGAAATTTTTATCTTTTGATGTATTTTTGTATTCTTGTTTTACCCTTTCTAAGCTTTCTTTCTTGCATTTGTTTTGGTCGTTTCATTGGAATTTACGGTTCGTGTTTCTTATCTACAACCGCGATATTTCTTTCTTTCTTTCTTTCCGTTTTTGCTTTATATGAAACTGCTGTTCTTGGTTCGTGTTGTACGCTTTACCTTGCACCTTGAATGACGTCAGAACTTCTTGTTGTTAATTGAGGGTTTATGTTTGATCCTCTATCAACAGTTATGTTAGTTGTTGTTTGCGGTGTTTCTTCATTAGTTCACTTATACTCTACGGAATATATGAATGGTGATCCTCACCAAGGGCGTTTTATGTCATACTTATCTTTATTCACAGGTTTTATGCTTGTTCTAGTAACTGCTGATAACTTTGTTGTAATGTTTTTTGGATGAGAAGGTATTGGATTAGCTTCTTTTCTTTTAATCAGTTTTTGACATACTCGTATTCAGGCTAGTAAATCTGCTATTAAAGCGATGTTAGTTAATCGAGTAGGTGACGTAGGTTTAGCCCTTGGTATTTGTCTTATTTTTCTTACGTTTAAAACGGTTGATTATTCGACAGCTTTTGCCTTAGTGCCTTGTGTTATAAATAAAAGTTTAACTTTTTTCGGTTTTGACTTTCATGCACTTACCATTATTTCATTTCTTCTTTTTTGAGGTGTGCTTGGTAAATCCGCGCAACTTTCACTTCATATTTGATTACCTGATGCTATGGAAGGACCTACTCCCGTATCAGCCTTAATTCACGCTGCTACACTGGTAGTTTCTGGTGTCTTTCTTATTATTCGTTGTTCTATTTTTTTCGAAAATAGTGAGTCCGTTTTAGTAATTGTATCCGTTATTGGTGCGTTAACATCTTTTTTTGCTGCTTCCGTAGGTCTTTTTCAAAATGACTTAAAACGTGTTATTGCTTACTCTACATGTAGTCAATTAGGTTATATGGTATTTATCACAGGTTTATCACATTATTCAGTCTCTCTTTTTCATTTAGCTAACCACGCTGTTTTCAAAGCGCTTCTTTTCCTAAGCGCTGGTTGTGTAATTCATGGTATGTCTGACGAGCAGGATCTACGAAAAATGGGAGGACTTCTTAACCTTTTCCCTGTTTCTTATGTAATGATTTTAATAGGTTCTCTTGCGCTTGTAGGTTTCCCTTTTTTAACTGGTTTTTATTCAAAAGATTGTATTTTAGAATTGGCTGTTGCTAAACATAATACCATTGGTAACTTTTGTTATTTTTTAGGTTGTTGTGCCGCATTTTGCACCTCTTTTTATTCATTTCGTTTAGTTTTCTTAACTTTTGTAAACCCGAGTAATAGTTACAAAGTATATATGGAACACGCACATGAAGCACCTTTAACAATGATTTTTCCTTTAATGGTATTATCTTTGGGTGCAATCTTTTATGGTTACATGACACGTGATTTAATGATTGGTTTAGGTTCACTGTTTTTTAATAATGTTCACACGAATTTCTATAATTTTAACCTTATCGATTCTGAATTTTTAGATGCTTGAATTAAAAACATTCCTTTTGTGTTCACTTGTGCTGGATCATTTTTATCTTTATTATTAATTAATTGTCTTAATGTAAGTAAATCAGCTGTTTTTGACTTTAAATTACAACCTGTTCCAAAAGCCTTTTATATTTTTTTAAATAAAAAATGGCATTTTGATCAAATTGTAAATGAACTTCTTGTGGTAAAAATTATGAATTTTGGTTACTCTTTTACCTTTCAGTCTTTAGACAAAGGTTTAATCGAACGTGTCGGACCAAGTGGTTTTACCGCCTCAATTTTCAACTCTTCGTCTAATTTCGTTAGTTATTACTCAGGTATTTTATATCATACGACATTCGTTCTTATAATTTTTACAGGAATTTTTCTTAGTTTCTTTGTTATGGGTTCTTTAGGTGTATTATCCGTTTTTAGTTTGTCATTTGCGCTTTTATTCGTTTCATACGTACTTCTTTCGGTTTTTGATCCTTTCCTTTCAAATAATTAAATATAAAGGCTTTTAAATTAATCTAAATATTTTTTCGCAAATTTTGCGATTTTCGTTGCTGGTGGAATGGTATACACGCTTGACTTAAAATCAAGTGCTTTTAGCGTAAACGTTCGAGTCGTTTGCATCGAATTTTTTGTCTTATGATGGAGTTTTTTAACTTTTTTGATACCCTCTTTTCTTTTAATATTACAATCGAGGTTTTTGGAGTATATATATTATTCTCGTTAGGTTATGGGATTTTATATTCTTCTTCCCCTGAATTAGCTTACCCAGCCTTATTAAACTCATTTTTATCTTTTTCTCTCTTCTTTTTAACCTTAACATTTTTATTCTTTGGTTTTGATGCCGAGCTTTTACACGCCGATTATAACTTATACTCGTTTAATCAACAAATTTTACTAATTTTTTTATTTGTTGCTATTATGGTTTTATTTACCACACGAGATTTTGTTGGGGCACGTTTTATTAGTAAGTTTGAATATGATATTTTATTCTCTTTTGTTTTACTAAGCGCAATATGTCTGTGTTTCGCCGACGATTTCTTATTAATTTATTTAGCTATTGAATTACAAAGTTTATGTTTCTACGTGTTCGCAACTTTTAACCGAAATTCGGAATTTTCTACCGAAAGTGGTTTAAAATATTTTGTTTTTGGAGCGGTTATTTCTTGTTTTTTACTGCTTGGTTTTTCTTTGATTTATATGTCTTTTGGTTCTACCTCTTTCGAATCTTTACTTTGTTTAGCGAATGCCTCAGATAACGCTTTCTTGTTTTGCGGTATGTTGTTTATTTTAGTTTCCTTTCTTTTTAAAGTGGGTGCTGCGCCCTTTCACTCTTGATTATGTGACGTATATGATGGTGCCATGATTAGCGTTACGCTATTATTTGCGGCTGTGCCAAAGATTATAATTTTTAGTGTTATCATTAAACTTTTCTTGTTAATTTTTTACGATTTCAGTGCTTTTTGATCTCCTTTTTTTCTTCTCGCTAGTGTGCTGTCTATCGCTGTTGGTTCTCTATCCGCGATTTATCAAAAACGATTAAAGCGTCTTTTTGCTTATTCAACAATTGCTCACACGGGGTTTATCCTATTAGGTATCGTTGGTGCTTCACCAGATTCAATTAAAACACTAGTTTTTTATTTAGTAATTTATTCCGGACTAACTGTTTTATTATTCTCTCTTCTTATTTTCGCGATTATCTCCGCGTCCCGTTTTCCTAGTTATTTATCAAGTTGAACGTCCTCTGGTTTAAAAAACTATGTTTTTGTAATGAGTTTTACACTAGTTCTCTTTTCTGTTGCAGGGATTCCCCCTCTTGCAGGTTTTTTTAGCAAATTTTTAATTCTGTTATCTGTAGTTTCCCAAGAATATTATGTTACCAGTATTGTCATTGTCCTTATTAGTTCCGTCGCGTGTTTTTACTATATTCGTTTAATAAAAACATTCTTTTTTGTAAAATCTTCAAAAAACAGCTTCTGAATCTCTTCTACAAAGCGTCAACACTCTGAATACATTATTGGATTCCTCTTATTCTTAAATTTATTCTTTGTTTTACGACCTGAATTACTTTCACTTTTCTCAACTATTATAAGTACTTCATTACTTTAGTTTATTTTTTGTTTAAAAGTTCGCCACTATTAAAGCTTAATAGTTAAAGACTTCTCTATAATTTTCTTGTCACATTTTTATCTTTTTTTATCTTGATGATCTTATCAATCAAAAAACAACCTTTATTACAGGTTGTAAATGACCATTTAATTGAGTACCCAACACCGTCTAATCTTACTCTTTTTTGAAACTACGGTTTTTTAGCAGGTATGTGTTTAGCAATTCAATTAATTACTGGTATTGCATTAGCTATGCATTACACTCCTCATATTGACTTAGCCTTTTTAAGTACTGAGCATATTATGCGTGACGTTAATAACGGTTGATTATTACGTTATATTCATGCAAACGGTGCTTCTATGTTCTTTATTGTTGTTTATATTCACATCGGACGTGGTTTATACTATGGATCTTACGCTGAACCTCGTGGTTTTGTATGATGTGTCGGTGTTATTATACTACTTTTAATGATGGCTACTGCTTTCTTAGGGTACGTTCTTGTTTGAGGACAAATGAGTTTCTGAGCAGCTACTGTGATTACAAATTTTTTTACTGCTTTCCCCATTATTGGTGACAAAATTGTTACTTTCTTATGAGGTGGTTTCTCAGTTGACAACGCTACTTTAAATCGTTTTTTTAGTTTACATTACTTATGTCCTTTTATTATTGCAGGTGCTGCTATTGTTCATATGGCTGCAGTTCATTTTGACGGTTCTAACAATCCTTTAGGTATCTCTTCTGTTTCTGACAAAATTAGTTTTTTCCCCTACTTTTTTATCAAGGATACTCTAGGTTTAGTAGCATTTTTAATTTTCTTTTCATATTTTGTATACTTCTCTCCAAATTACCTTGGTCACACTGATAATTATATTCCAGGTAATCCTATGGTAACTCCTGAACATATTGTACCTGAATGATATTTTTTACCAGCTTACGCTATTTTACGTTCTATCCCAAATAAACTACTTGGTGTTTTAGCGTTATTTGCTGCTGTTCTTATTTTATTAATTCTACCTTTTGTAACAACTTCAGAAGTTCGTTCTTCATTATATCGACCATTACACCAAAAGTTTTTCTGACTTTTAGTAGCGGATTATATTTTATTAGGTTATCTTGGGCAACAAGTACCTGAGTCACCATTTACTGAAATCGGTCAAATAGCATCTATTTACTATTTTGCCTACTTTTTAGTAATTATTCCTGTATTAGGTCGTTTAGAAAAAAGTTTACGACTCGCTTAATATGCAAAGAAGAGCAATTCGGTTAGTTCGTCTGTCTCATCAGCAGAAAGTTAATGGTTCAAATCCATTCTTTGCACCTCCTTTTGATGTCAACTTTTTCACAAACACTTCGTTCACCAAAACTTAAAAAATTAAAGAATAATACGAGCCCCAAACTTAAAAGCAACCCACAGAAAAAGGCTGTTTGTCTACGCGTTTTAACAATTTCGCCTAAAAAACCGAACTCCGCGAACCGTCGTGTAGTAAAGACTAGTTTAACACATTATAAAACTAAACTTACGGCAAAAGTGCCTGGAGAATCTCATACTCTTCAACAACATTCCACTGTTTTAATTCGTGGAGCGAGAGTTCGTGATCTAATCGGGGTTAGCTACTCCGTAGTTCGTGGTAAATATGACCTTGTGGGTGTTCCTAATAGAAAGACATCCCGTAGTCGCTTCGGTGTTAAAAAAATTAAATAAAAACTTTGTCCGCTTTGATGTTTACTAGCTTTGGTTTATTCTACTTTTTTTCTAGTTTATCTATATTCTCTTCTTTACTTGTGGTTACTACAAAAAACCCCGTATTTTCTATATTATTCCTAATTCTTTCATTCGTTAATGTTTCGTGTTTATTATTCTTATTCAATTTCGAATTCTTGCCTATCTCTTTCTTAATAATTTATGTGGGAGCAATAGCTGTTCTATTCCTTTTTGTTCTTATGATGTTAAATATTAAACTTGCGGAGTTGCAAGAAAGTTATTATAGTTTTATTCCTATTTCTCTTGTTTTTGGTTTCGTTTTTATTACTGAGCTTCTTTTTTTATTCCGTTCAGAATTTGTTTTCCTTGATGTTTTCAATGAAAGTTCACTTTATTTTCTTTCAGAATTTTTAGATGTTTCAAATACTAAAGTAGCTTTTAATGGTTTTTTTGGAACAAACACCAATATAAAAATTTTAGCAACAAGTATTTATAACGATTACCTTTTCGCCTTTTTAGTTGCTGGTTACATCCTACTTTTAGCGTTAGTGGCTGCAATTATCCTTACAATACAAAAAACTTTTGTATCTAAAACCCAAAATATTTATTCTCAAATTTTGGCTGATTTTAATAATACAATAGTAAATTACTCATAATACTTCATACTTCTGGCGCGTAGTTTAATGGTTAAAACGTAATACTCATAATATTTTTATTACAGGTTCGAGTCCTGTCGTGCTCATTTTTTTTTATGGTAAGAATAGTTTAATGGTTAGAATTTCAGTTTGTGGTACCGAAGATAAAGGTTCAATCCCTTTTTTTTACCCTTTTGCTAGTTTAACTTAGCTCGGTTAAAGTGCTTGTTTTGTAATCAAGAAACGTTGGTTCAAATCCAACAATTGGCTTCTGTTTAATTAGATCTTGTTAAATTCACAGATCTAAACTTCTTGTGCTACTTATTCATATAATTAGACGATATTTTTTTTTGTATGCAAAAAATATTAATTATTGTACTTTTTTACTTGAAAAATTTCTAATAAAATTTTCAAGATGTCGCATAATGGTTATTGCACCAGTTTTGGGAATTGGATTTTGTGAGTTCGAGTCTTACCATCTTGTTTTTATTATTTTTACTGTAAATTTTTATAACATAAGATTCAACTTTTCAAAATATTTTTTTTAGATGTGGCTGAGTGGTTTATAGCGACGTTTTGCTAAAACGTTAAATATTCTGTATTTCACGTGTTCGAATCACGTCATCTAAGTTTAATCTACTTTATAGTAGAAACTTTGTTATTTTTTTCGTTGTTATCTAATTTGATGATTTTACAAGCTGCTAAATTAATCGGAGCTGGTTTATCAACAATCGCATTAGCGGGTGTTGGAGCTGGTATCGGTACTGTTTTCTCTGCTTTAATCACAAGTGTTGCACGTAACCCACATTTAATGAAACAATTATTTGGTTACGCAATTTTAGGATTCGCATTAACTGAGGCAATTGCACTTTTTGCTTTAATGATGGCTTTCCTAATCTTATTCACTTTCTAATTTTACACCTTCATTCAATTCATATTATATTCTAACTAGCTTAAGGAGTATAGCTAAATGGTTAAGGCGTTTGTTTTTGATACTTTTCATTGTTGGTTCGAATCCAACTACTCCTTTTTTTTTCTTGCTTTATTTATATAATTTTTATCTTTTGATGTCTTATTTTTCTTCATATACTCAACGCCATGCGTTTCACTTAGTGGATCCTAGTGTGTTACCTTTTATTACAGCTATCTCGGCTTTATCATTAACACTAGGTAGTGTCTTATTTTTTCACGGTTACTCTGGAGGTTTAGAGTCAACTTATTTTGGTCTTTTTGGTGTTTTAACATGTATGTTCTTATGATGACGTGATGTTGTTCGTGAATCTACATTAGAAGGACATCACACAAATATCGTACAATTAGGTCTTCGTTACGGTATGATTCTTTTTATTGTTTCAGAAGTAATGTTTTTCTTTGCCTTCTTTTGAGCATTCTTCGCGGCCGCTCTCGCACCTGTTATAGAAATTGGTTCTATCTGACCCCCAAAAGGAATCAACGTATTTGACCCTATTGAAGTGCCTTTATTAAATACATTAATTCTTCTATGTTCAGGAGCAACTGTTACTTACGCACACCATGCTATTACATGTGGTAACAAAGTAGAGGCCGTTTTTGGTTTAGTTTTAACTGTTGTTTTGGCTGTTATTTTTACGGGTTTCCAGGCTTTTGAGTACGTTAGTGCAGACTTTACTATCTCGGATGGTATCTATGGATCTACGTTTTACATGGCAACAGGTTTCCACGGTTTTCACGTTGCTATTGGTACGATCTTTTTAACAGTTTGTTTAATTCGATTATCTTTAAATCACTTCACTGTTCAACACCATTTTGGTTTCGAAGCTGCAGCTT
>TARA_B110001450_G_scaffold217113_1_pt1 | contig 21728 bp, 7 predicted proteins | sample TARA_B110001450 | Tara Oceans TARA_B110001450 (sample SAMEA4396538) | marine metagenome | biome: Polar Biome; feature: [SRF] surface water layer (ENVO:00010504); material: water (ENVO:00002006), including particulate matter (ENVO:01000060) such as... | depth 5 m | reverse complement strand
GAATCAAATCAAACTATCTTCAACATAAAAATTTGATTGCAATCAAACTCAAACCCATCGGCAAAAATTTGATTGCAATCAAATTTGATTCGAATCGAGTATTAAAGTTCGCGTTATGTATTCAAATATGTCGGACACATATTATGGACTTCTAGCGTTAATGTCATTAATAGGGTTATTTATATCTTTGTCAGGGCCACTTGGCGGTATTATTGGTCTTACAATGATAGGTTTCAGTAATGGTCTAGCATTGTCACTGGCATGTAAGCAAAAATATAAGTCCATCCCACCGACGGTTGAAGAAGATGAAGAAACATAAAATGATACACATATTTGTAACTCTAATCTTGGGGGAACATTATAATATAAGATGGATTGGCGCATTGTTCCCACAGAGAAGCAATCCGCCCATCTCAAAAAACCATGGACTTTTTCTGTCGCGGCCCTAAAGTCGGCTGATTTTCTGGCGAGACAAGACTACATTGATTGGTGGATTAAAGAATGGCTTCGTCAAACACTAGTTGCACCAGACGAATTGCCCTTGTGCGTGGCCGAATCGATACATTGTGACCGAAAGTTGCGGCGGCGGCTAGCACGCAGTATTAAAAACGCCATTGTCCGAGGAGACGTACAGTACTTTAAAACACACAACCTGATTCCAGATGCCATTGTATGGAATTTTGTCGATTTTGATACCGTTTCGGAAGATATGTTTATGACTTTAGTGGCAACGACGCCCGTTCCGAGGCGTCTGTCTCCTTTTGTAGTGGCGGCGCGACGGCTCTCTATTTTAGAGCATTTTGTGGACAAGCACGGGGCTACTTTGCCGTTGCGCGACTGTATTTGTCACCAATGGTTACCAGCAGTCCGGTGGTTGTTAGAAGAAGGCGCTGAAATTGAGGACGATTGCGTGGGCATGGCTGTCCGGCATGCTGAAATTTTTAGGCTGGTGACGTTGTACAACCCACCGGCTAAGCAGACTGATTGGAAAGAGTTTTTATTACAATTTACATTAAAGAGAGTGCCTGACGTCCCCCTTGTAGAAGAGTGGTTTTGGATTAACGGTTTTAAAATATAAGTGGGGTTTTCATTTTAGCCCTAGTTAAAAATAAAATAAGTAGCGTATAATCTATTTTTGAAATGATAGTATAAATGCTGGACAATAATTGTATAATGACAAATTTTCCATTGTATGGATTTTGTTTAATTGTCTCGGCATCTTTGGTTGCTTTGCTGTCGATGTCGACCGATTTTTTTGTGGCCTGGGTCAATGATATTGTAATACCCTGTCAACACGATTCGGTATGGACAGGCACCGGATGTAATTGTGCTAACACTCGAGGTGTATATGGTGGCACGTATTGTGACGAATGTCAGTGTAAACACCAGGGTATTTGTGGCGTTCTCGCCAATGGTAATTCACGCTATGGCTGTCGTTGTCCGTCGCATACGAAATGGACGGGTACTTTGTGTGACAATTGCTATGCTGAAAATAAAAACGAATCACTCAACAGGTGCTCTGGGCCATGTCTTAACACGTCGACGCATCAACATTTCGGCCCCAAGTGTGATACTGTCTGCATTGCTAGTGGCTCTTCGGCGGACGACGTGTGTCGTGAGATTTCATCCGGCGGCGGCGTCTGTAATGCGTGTAATGCCCATGGTACCTGTACCTCTAACGGACACTGTGATTGTGACGAAGGTTGGTTTAATACTATTGGCGGCGAACAATGCGCGCTGTCATGTCCGGACGCAGGCCTTTATTGTGGTGAAAACGGTCTCTGTCAATCTGTGGGCGGTCTGCTACAATGTGTCTGCCAGCCTGGATATTATGGTGAAAATTGTGATTTGACGTGTGGTTCTATCAATGAGTTGGCGTGTTCTGGCCATGGTGGGTGTGCTTTAACGGCGTTGGGTGTTCCTGTATGTACTTGTGAGACACATTACGTGGGCGACATGTGCCAGTACGAATGTCCTGGCGATAAGACATTCCCAACGTCGTGTTCTGGACACGGTGAATGTTTTCAGACAGACGACGCGGCGGTCTGTGAGTGCGATGCGTCGACTTCGTGGATGGGCCTCGATTGTTCGTGTAACGCCAAATTTACCTGTTCTGGGCATGGGAGGTGCAACTCCGATGCTACCTGCGCCTGTAATAATTTCAGGACGCCTTCCCACCAACATTGGGCCGGCAGTTCTTGTCAAAAATGTGAAGAACATTGGTACGGTCGTGAATGTCATTTGCGCTGTGACCCCGACGGCGATTATACTCCAGATAAATTTTCGGAGCGTTCTCAGGCACAAGACGGTCTAAATATTGGTTGTAACGGATTCGGAACATGTGAGCTTCTGAAGACTTCGGTTGGCGAACGCGTCAAATGTTCGTGTCGTGGCACTGACCCGAACTGGTTTTGCGCCAAATGCGAAGCCAGTTATTACCCATTGACGTCTGTGGAATCAGCCGATGCGTATTGTACCACTGAATGTAACAGAGGAACGTGTTCTTACCGTGGTATTTGTAATGATGCCTATGACGGTAGCGCAGCGTCAGATATATGTATTTGTGATAAACGCACAGTGGGTAATGTCACATTCGATACGGTTGACCCGACGCGATTTTGCTCTGTGTGTAAAGAAAATTGGTACCCAGGTCAAATGGATTCTTCCAACGCGTGTACACACTACTGTGCTGCCGAAGGTGAAATAGAGAACAAAATGATTGTTTTTGGCGATAGCCGTGACTTAAAAGGCGACATAAATGCCCAGCAAGTTTGTGCACCGGAAGGAGAAGGGTATTCGCCCGACCCGGATTGTCGCGTGTGTTCTGGCCATGGTACATGCCGTGGTGACGGCGAGTGTGAATGCGAGGATAGTCGCACCGGTATTTATTGTGAAATCGACTGTGGTGCATCGGCGAACGGTCAAGTATGTTCTGGTCATGGCCGGTGTGTCCGCAACGATTTGGACATGTGGTTTGACCCATTCACGACCGAATATAGATGCGAATGTCAACCATATGATACGTATACGCCCGAAACGCGCCAAAGACTTATCAAAAACGGTGTATCAATGGAGCCGCCGCCCACGCCAAATTTTTACGGCAAATATTGTGAATTTCATTGTCCCAGATACAATGAGGCCATCTGTGCAGGCCGCGGTGATTGTAAAACCGGCATTACTGTACCAGAACAAGATATCCCTGGCGCGCCAGCAGGTCAACCATTGGCTTGTTCTGAAGACATTGATTGTAAAGATATTCCTGGTGCTTTCTGCGCACAATTATCGTCTCCGTGGGATTCATTAGAGACAGGCTCGAAAAGTTTTTTTAGTAGTGGGCCAGAATCACCCGGTTATTTCACATGCGCCGCGTCTCAAAACTGTTTGGACGCCATTTACAGTGTTGCATGGGACGATTATTGTGTCTCCATGTTAAATGGATGGTACCCCAACATACTGAACACCGCCACGTGTACGTATCATTCGAATAGCGCTAAGAATTGTCGGGAAAAAGTGGAAGATTATTTTGTCGCTGTGGACGCAACAAGAGGCGACAAAACATGGTGCCAAGCCGCCATGGACGATTTAAGTCCGTTAAGTTGTGCCACAATGGACTGTGACGCTTCGAGTGACGACGAATGCTGTCAAGCAAAGGCGAAATGCTCAAAACCCGCCGATGAAGATATGTACAATATGTATGAAAGTTTTTGTCTAACGTGGGAGTTAGAATCAGCTTGTTCTGCCGAGCCGAATTGTGTCTACGATAAAACGTTTGCTCATGTCGAAAAGATCGATGCCGAGTGTAGAGGCTTCACGGTGGAAAATGACAAGTGTTTGAAACGCAAGCAAAACGGTGTCTCTATCTACGCCGACGAGTGCAAACCTACGTTCGATGGTTCGGCTTGTGAGACAAAAACATATTGCCGCGCCAAAAAATGCGAAGACGCCATTTTAGAAAACAATGTTGAATCATTGTGTGTCAACGTAGAACCGGCCTGTCCGACGGTGGAAACAACAGATTGGGCCAACGTGTGCACAACATTAACGGGTGAATTACGCGAATACTCAGATTTGTCCGTCAAAGATACGTTTTTCTCGTGTGTGATGTACAAAAATTCTATCAATCCACAACACATTTTTACAAAAATACCCGGCGACGCGTCTATTTATGGCGAGATAGCTCTGCGATATGGTGACGAAACAGCTACGGAAGACATACCTATTCAAACCTTTCGCCAACAATTCTTAGAAAACAGAATTCTCCTCGACGACAGTCAATGTAGCCAGCAATTATCTTCCATTGATTTTTCAGAAAGCAGATGGTGTGAACATCGTTTGCAACATGTCATCCCATCATGGACATCTTCTCTCGCCCCCCGCGCCAATTGGTTTCAAGAATATATGGTGTATTGTTCGTCTGGCATCGAATCGCTGTGGACGCGTTCCGCAGATGCGGATGACCGCATACAACAGTTAAGCAAGGACTGTACAGTTCAATTCAAGTGTAAAAATAGAGAAGACACTGGATGGGACGGGGGTTGTCCGGAATCCGATTCAGAGTCTGTCCACGAAACACCCTGGCTACTTAAATGTTTGTCCGCATCGCCCGTTGAAATTGAACAACTCGATTGGTCACAGCTCCCAGAAGACGTGTCTGCGTGCACATTGGCAGAACGCCCGGCCGTGGCACGGTGGGGACATAACAAATGGACACTCAATGATATCGAAGAAAAGTTCGGTGAGAATTGTGAAAACGGTCTTGAGGCGCCTTGGATACCCAAAGAAGCGGCTGTACCTACTGTTTGTTCAATGGGCGCTTGTGCCGATGGTCACCAATGCGTACCATGTTCAGAGGACACTATGGAATGTCACTCTGGTGTCGTCTGCATTGCTGACGGTAATATCAATTGTTTTGAAGATGAACCCTGTCAAAATGGTGGCCAATGTCACCAACCTTACTTTTTCGAATCGTCGAATAAATATTTGTGTGAATGGGCGCATTCAGACCCTGTTGTTATAACCATTGGAACCGAGACGTACGACGGCGTTCTTTCAAGTCGAAACCAACTCACGGTGTATGAAGTTTCGTCGTTACCCAATACATTCAAAATCGAAAAGCATGGCTTCCAAGCAACCGTCAATATTACGGATGTATTTTTGAAGGGTGAAAATATTATCGTTCCGTTCTTGCCGAATCAGTGGCAATCTACCAAGGTATGTGCAGACCAAAGCGACCGCGATAATAGTGCCTGCCTGTTGGACACGTCCACATGGGGGATATGTGACGATGGTAGTGACCGCACCGAGACCCAGTGTGGAAAAAATGCCTCGACGTGGATTCTGGAATGTGCAGACCAAAGCGGCCGCACCGAGACCCAGTGTTTAATGAACGCGTCCACTCTTGTCGACACGTCCACTCTGGTCGTACCACCGAAGCAAGACACATCCGTTCTACCGCCCACAGTCAATCCATGCATGACTGCCAAAAACTTTAACTGGTACAAAGAATGTGCCTCGCATTCTGCTGGGACATATTTGCCAACGGGAGCCGAAAATGGTCTCATACAGGGGTGGTCGGGCCATAATGTGTTATTGGACGACAACAAACTCATTCTCGACGACACGGACAAAGAATTTGTAAACGCTACACTCGAAATTACCATCGATGTACAACGTTCGGAGCCGGGCGCAGGGTTATCGTTGACTGTCGGAGACGAAGAAAGCTTCTGGTACACGGACGACGACGTGTTGCCTTACACCAACTATGTAGCAACGTCGCGCCTGGGAACTTTGAAAGTACAGCGTCTCGCAAAAGTGTCCGGAAAAATAAAATTGAGGGCGATGTTCGGGAAAAAACTGGTGGTCGCGTCTTTGAAAATAAATGATGTCGAACAATTGTTGAGCAAAGAAGATTCCCTTGTCTCCACGGAGCGCAAATTTTACAAGAAAACGGACGAAAACGTTACCAATTATAAGTCATGGTCTTTTGACTCGGACGGGGGAGCCAGCATTTACAGAGACGAGCACGAAGTGCACCCACCTACGAAACAATGCGAATTTGTCGACGACGGTCAACAAACTGTAAAACAATGTTCTGATGAAGTAGTGCCCATAAACGGTATTCGTTGGCCCATCGACGCGTCTTACCAAAAACGCATTCATGGATGGGCAAAAATTCAAGACACTCTGACACAAACGGCAAATATGATCGTCTACAATGGCGAATTTACCCCCATTGTAGACGCTTACATTTATCAAAAACGTCTGTACGTCAATGGAGAGGCCACGGAATGTAAGGTTGAAGCGTATGAATGGTGGCATTGGACATTCGACCAGCGTGAGATTGAGCATACACATTTCACAACGGACACAGATGTGTTGATTAACGACTATGTTATTGCTGACGTGGGAATGACAGTATTCAATTCTACATGGGCTATCGATGTCGCGCTGGGCGATTGTCACTTTTCAACGCAAAAGAATGTGTTGTCCATTGCGCGCCTTCAGACGAGGCACAATCTGATGGGGGCACACTTCCACGACATTGCACAGCAAGAAGAGCACGAATGTTTGGCGCATTGTCACGCGCATGAGGATTGTCGCCAATGGTCATGGACTCCTAGCGATAAACATTGCTTTTTACATTCCAAATTGTGTTCCGACGAAACATGTACGCTCGGTTCGCATTCTGTCCATGGTTTTCATTCACAAGACCTTGCTTACTTTGAGGTGTTTAGTCATAGTCGCAAAACAAAAGTAACGTGGAATTACATTCGCACCGAAGATATTATCGACCGCCCGTTTACATGTCCTCAAGTCGACATTGATAACGAAGTACCTCTGTTATGGCAGGCGGCATTTCGCAGAGATTATCAACCATTGAAGTATGATACGACTGCGGTGTGCAACCAGATGCATACTATGTGGGAATCTTTGCCCGGCTACAATACTTATAATTGCGAGGGGCGAGACTGTCTATACAACAAGCATGATTTAGAAGGCTGTGGTAATTACATGGAATATGCGCGTCCCAATATTTCAGCCATTGACGGATGTACTAACGAGAAAGAAAAGTTTGCAGCATTGGACTGGACGTCCTATTGTCGATACGAGCGTTCTTTCCACGATACAACTTTTCTCGGGGGACGCGATATCACTGGGGGGTCAATGGATACGTTATGCGCAAAGACCTATGAGAAAATTAACGAAACAGAACGCATGTGCTCTGCTAACGAACCCATTGACATCGAATGGTTTAACAATTGTTTTGAACGCACTGAGGACTACGAAAACTTTTGCCATATAGATTGTATTAAACATATCGAGAACATGCTGGATGACCAAACCAACGACGAGTCTATATGTAAAAAGCGTGCAAGCTATCTGGATATCAGCAATATCGGTCTTGATGACGACTGTGATTGTACACTCGACAATATGATTATTACAGATTTTTGCACTATGCAAGACGCTTATCATGTCAAAGACAAAGTCAGAGTGCCTGAATTATACAATTCTCAATGTTCTCGAGATTGTGCTACGACTTTGCAAGATTCGATGGACAGAACAAGATGGCGCGAATGGTGCAAGGAATTGTCGGAAAATAAAATTCCTGGTACGTGCTCTAAAACAGTGTGTGAGTGTGATACGAGTAATATTGGTGTCGCCGGCACCCGGTGTGAACTATCGTGTCCTACAGGTATTGATGACGGTGAAGAACTCGCGTGTTCGGGAAGAAACGGCCGATGTTTTGCACAAGACGTCACTGAAATCATAGAATCTGACACAGAGCAGATTATAGCCGGCGAATTCAGAGATGCACATTTCGAGGCGCCAAAAATGCCTATTTGGCAAACCGGCCCGAAACCAACTGCGAATGGTAGATGTCAATGTGCACTTGGTTCGGGTCTCTCATGCTCTATTCCGTGTGATAAATGCAACAATGGTACGTATGGCTACTCAATGGCAAATCAATATGGTATCTGCGATTCTTTTAACGGCATATGTCGTGGTTTGGCACCGTGGATGCGCTATAATACCCAAATAGCTACAGATTTAAAACTGGCCTATAACAGTACTGCGTTTGAAAGTTCGTTGGGAACGGCTGTATTGTCATATCCCGAACGATTTATGTACGAATCCGACGAACAACTCATTACCCAGTCATTAAAATATGTGAACGACCGTTCTGGTGTTTATCTGACAGCTCATGAAGATTCGACGCTTGACGAACAAGACAACATTAAATTAACGTTGAAATTTTTCAGAGATTTGTGTTGGGATGAAAGCAAGACCAACTTTCAGTATTTGTCCAATACGAATGCAGACGCACAATATAGCAATATTAAGATGTCAGGTCTTGACATGTCCGAGCAGCACGATTTGAAAACATTTACTGTCTCAAAGTCTGGTGATTGTATAGACATTGTGTATGATGCCGACCTGACACTTTGTTATAGCCAGGGTAAAATGTTTGCCCGCAAGAATGAGCAAACAACGTTGATAGTTGTGGAAACGAATGCCCCCACACGTTCCGAGTCTGGGGAACAATACATAAAGGGAATGTCGTTTGCGCGCCATCCAAATGACTATATTTTGACGTTCGGTGGGGCATGGGATTATGGAGACGGCGTGACAACAAATATCAACACGGTGTACAAAATCGAAGTGCGTCGATTCACGTGGGAACCCCGTGATATAGTATTTTTAGATTGGTACTCGGTTTCGACGACAGGTGCAAGCCCCGCTGCTCAATCATTTTCTCCGATTTATTCCTTTTTAGAAACAATGTACATGCTGTCGAAAATGGACGGCGAGTCATATCAATTATATAAGTTGGAACTCCCGACACCCATGAACGACATTGCTGAGTGGAGTCTTGTTACGATGACTGTGGCAATTCAGGGAACGCCGAGCGAAATCGTCGGAAACAACGTCGGGCAATTATATATTTATTTCATCGATAATACGTGGATATATACACCAGACGCCTATACTACTTTTGTTGCCTCTCCAGCAAAAACCGGTGCCACCCTTTTTGGCGCTGCTTCTGGTGTTCGTGTATTAGAATATAATGCAACGTGTAAAATGGAAATAACGCGGCCTGGTTTGGAGACTCATTTAAAAGTGGGCGGTCAGACACTTTTGAGAACACTTCTAGACACGCAACAAGCTCGTATTTATTTGGAAGAGTGGTCTTTAATTGACGTATCCACCGGCGCGGATATCATCCAACGATTTCACGAAACGGTTCGTTTTGACATGGGTACAACGGAGCACGAGGTTGAGCTGGCCGCTGCGCTAACACAAGCAGATAAATCGTTGGCGATTGATTTAGTAGAGCGCGTCTATATGCATCAAGCGCGGTGGTCAATGTCGAATATGATGTTTATTAAATATCAGATACAATCGTCTGTGTGGCCCTCTGAAAACAGATACGACATCGCCGAAATGTCGTCTCGAGTGTTTACACCCGAGTTTGAGGCTATATTTGACTCGTTGTCGCTGGCATATTTTCAAACAGACATTGATACAACTCCTACGTATTTGAATATTTTCTTTGACGGTTCGCCTGTATCACTGGTCATCCAAGGCAACTACTTAGAACGTAGGGTGGGCTATACTCAGAACTTTTATATTGGTCGTCACAAAATGGAAATTAATCTGGATTGGGATACCTCTACGTTAAGGTTGCGTCTCGAAAAGGTTGGCTTGTCTACGGGACGCGTGGAATGGTTTTATACAAAACCATGTCAAACATTTTTACTTGTTTTGCCGCTCGAAGAATGGTTGCAATCCGTGTCTGATAGACAAACGGATACGTTTAGAAGCCCGTTTGTCTCTCAAGTTGGGCGGGAAGCATTATTTAATTTATTCGTCTCGACGTCGCCAATGTATACACATAATATGTTAAAACAAACTGCGGATTTCTTAGCCTATTCTTCGTCGCATTGTTCTATCACCGCTGGAAAACAATGTCCAGGCCTGTTGCCGTATATAAATATCCCGTGTTCAGGACACGGGCGCTGTAACATTGCGTGCCAATGTGTCTGTGAAGTGGCACCGTCGATTTTGGCAACATCCACCGACGCCTTATTAAACGTCGAACAAGCAAATTCGCCTTATCGTGGCAAGGGGTGCGAAATCACTTGTCCGGGTTTTGACGGATACGACATTAAAACGGTTTGTGCGGGCCGCGGTGTCTGTCAATACGACGGTTCATGTTCTTGCCCCCAAGGATATACGGGTGATGCGTGTCAATTTAAATGTCCCATTGACGAGGACGAGAATATATGCTCAGCGCACGGTGGATGCGGCACAAAAGCAACCGAATCGTCTTCATTTGTGTTCACGGGCGACAATTATTTAGATACGATTACGGCGACGAACAAAAAGAATTATGCGATGGCACTAACATCGTTTTATGGTCGCGAACACTGTTCTCGCGAGAACTACATTGAACAACAACGCAGCACGTTTAATACGGGGATAACAAGTACAATAAATGGCGATTTCATGGATAAATTTTTGGCGATTGCAAAATGCGAGCGTATCAATTATGCGATACGCAGCGACGTGAATATTTACAGAGATGAAGAATTCCGTGAGTATCCGTATGGCATGTGTGTGGGTCTCCAAAAAATCAACAACAAATATTTAGTTGTAACATTGTTGAAACCCGAATGGACAACATTGGAATTATTGTCCGATATAAAGGCGATATTTGAATGTGAGCCGGCGGAATGTTCTTTCGAACCTTCGGAGACGAATGATAATTCAATCAACGGGTTGAAGACAACATTGTTAACACCATCGTTTGAAATTAAGATGACCTATGTACACGGAGCTTCGTCCGGCATAGAACATTATAAAGTAAACGGGTTCGATTTTTACATGAAAACAGACTGGACACCCCGTAGCTTCAAAATCGAGCTGGGGTTTGGTTCGACATGGACAGTACTCGAGTACAACCAAGAACATATTGAAATCTTGAAAATACGTATTGAGGGAAACAATCCAGTATTCAAAATTTTCCGAAGTTACGCGCCCGAGGAAGTCGCTGGCCAACAACTAGTGTTTTTGGCGCCGCACTATGAAAACAAATACATGTCGGTGATTGAACCATTGGGACGATACATTCTTATCAAAGATAACTTTCCTTTCTTAAAACGTGACGAAGTCGAATATGCCTGTGATATGTTGCTGGAGTGTACAGGCATTATTCAATGGGACAACCCTTATAAGGAAAACTATTTTACATTGTATTCAGAAACAAACAATGTGGACAGGTTCGAAGCTTATGCTATGATAGACAGTCCACATGTATTCTTAAAGAAAATGTCCATGGTATATCAAGGTGCAGACACCGCCACCGCAAAATGCGATACAATTGCTGACAAAAGGTCCAAGTATCCCTCAGTCGAATACGAAGAAACATACGATATTCCAATTGAAGATATTGACTTGTCGCTGGCAAAAGATGACATCACGCCTTCTATTAAAATAGGAAGTGGTCTCTGGTCAAATTGTTGGGTCAGAGGAAGTTCTACGACCAAAATGGCTTGCTATAACGAAGCAAAAGGAAACAATTCATTTGGGTTTGCCTTTTCGGACGCCGATGAAGAACCTGTGTGTCTCGTGTACTATAAAATCACTGACCAAACTAAAATAAAACTGGGCAGATATAATAGTGAGGCACGTCGAACTTTATTTAACCCGTGCAGCAATTCTGAAAGCACATATTGGCGCCCCACAGATTAAAATAAAATTACTTAAAGTTAACACATATATTTTTATTTATTCTTCGTATTTAAGACTGTTATATTTTGTGAATAATGATACGCTTGTTTTACTTATTTGTCGGCATACATGCGGCCTGTCTGGAAGGTCAATACAATGACACAACCGTAACAAACTTATGTAAAGATTGTCCATCGGGATTTCATGCAGATAGGACTGATTTAACGGAATGTCTTCGTTGCAATCCCAGCACGTTTCAAAACGAAAGCGGTAAAGAAGACTGTAAACAGTGTCCCAATGGTACATATCAACCCAACCAAACCGCCGTGGAATGTTTTGAATGTGATGGGCTAGTTTCTTTTGATTCTAATTGTGTAGACACATGTCCTGACGGCAGTTGGCCCTCTGGGAAAACATGTCAGTACTGTTCAGACGCTGGCAAGTACTCAACTGGTAATAACGCGGGGTGCTCACTGTGTGGAATAGGAAAGTACAAAGCAACCGCAAGCCCCGAACCCTGTAAAAATTGTCCCGGTGGTTGGGAATCCACGGACAATCGAGACGCGTGTCAACAATGTTCGACGGGTCAAGCTGTATCGCAGGATGAGGGTGAGTGTAAACAATGCTTGGCGGGTCAACATGTGTCGTCAAATAACGACACATGTTTACCGTGTTCAAGAGGTAAATACCAAGACCAACCAGGCCAAACCACTTGTCAAGATTGTGACAGTGGAAAATTTTCTGTATATTCCAACATGTCTTCTTGTGAAGAATGTCCCGCCGGTTATTTCGCCACGGGCGGGGCTTTGGAATGTACTCAGTGTCCGCCGGGCAATGGTACATCGCAAACGGCCCAGTCTTCTTGTCAACCATGCGTAGGCGCCGAAACTGTGCAAGGAATTTGCACGGATTGCGCGGCGGGTATGTTTTTATCAGATAAACGTTGTGAAAATTGTCCCCGTGGGTTTATTTCAGCCATAGCGGTCACAGAGTGTACCAACTGTCAGACGGGCAAATACGCCAACGCAGCATCGACTAGGTGCGAATCTTGTGCTGATGGGCGCGTAACCAACATTCGTAACGCCCCGGGGAGTTGGAAATGTTGTGTCTCCTCAGAGTGCGACGATTGCGCGGCGGGAAAGTTTCGAGGCGTTGATGACTGTGAAACGTGTCCGTCCGGGTTTGTTTCCAAAGCTGGAGAACCGTGTCGGCCGTGTATTATACGCGAGGGAGAATACACGGCCGACCATCTTGATGACTGTGATTATTGTGCAGAAGGCCAATCATCCGATGGTACACAATGCACAGATTGTACTGCCGGTACATATGAATTTAAATTCGAATGTATCAATTGTCCACGTGGATGGTTTTCTGGGGACACACGCAATCCCGTGTGTGAACGTTGTCCAGTTGGAAACAGTACCCAGTCAGTGACTTCTACCAATGTCGCCCATTGTACTGTCGAATGCGCGCAAATTGTTGATTTATTTGGTTATTGTCAACAATGTGATTTGGGCAAATACGTAAATGGACGCGTTTGCGAAGCTTGTCCATTGGGTAGACACAAAGACACGCGTGAGAATACAGAATGTAGAGATTGTCCATCTGGTTATAATACAGATTCGACAGGCAATATTGATTGTTTTGTGTGTCCACTCGGTCAACAATGCGGTTGTCCATGGGGTAAATTTGGTACTGGTGGAAACGCTTGCAAAGATTGTCCACAGGGATATTCTTCGTCTGGCGGCCTCGAATGCACGGCATGTCCGTTAACGACGTATCAACCAAACGCCGGTCAAGGTTCCTGCCACGCATGCGCAGCGGGGACATTTGGTGATAATATTGGCCAAGTACAATGCAAAGACTGTCCCTCTGGCCAATTTCAATTGTTCTCTGGTGCCGGTGCGTGTGAAGATTGTCCGCGGGGGAAATGGGGAGGTGGTGTACAATGTACAAATTGTACAGCGGGCAAGTCTACCCTCCAAACAGGGTCAACGTCTGATGAACAATGTGAAGAATGTTCCGCTGGTAAGATGGAAAAAGCGTCTCTTTGCATTGATTGTTATGAGGGTACGTATCAGAATAAGACGGGTTCAGTCATATGCGATGCGTGTCCCGTTGACAAGTGGAGTGCTCCGGGTGCGTCCCAGGAAACCAAATGTTTTGGTACAAAAGGTCTGACAACGTATACCTTTGGTTCAATCGAAGATTCCAAAAAAGCCACGCCTTATACAACGTTATGTGAAATAAGAGCTAATTTTGTCATGGTTTGTCCGGGCTGCACGTGTGACGCAGATGCTCGTAACGGGTTTTGGGCGGGGCCGATGTGCAACGAATGCCGTCGCGGATTTGCCACGCGTTTTTGTACATCCATATGTCCAGGTTACGATGGCCAACATGATTCTACCCTTTGCAATGGCAATGGACGATGTTGGTTTGGGCGACAAGGCAATGGTATGTGTTATTGTGGCGGACACCACATTTTAGACAGTTCTTCCGAAAATGTGTTTGTTAATGTACAGTATTGTCCCGCCGGCAAAATATGTCCGGGATATGGTGTGGAAAAGGTACCGGTGACAACCTACATACCGTTGTATTATCTCATCAACTATCGCCAATATACCTCGTTCGTTCTGCAAATGTCAAAATATACCCCCGAACGAGGTCACATGTGGTTTAAGCGATTTTCACCCAGCAAAGCATTTGAAAATACGTGCACTGTGTGCAATACTAAATATTTAGATTCTGCTTTGACAGAAATTGGCTATTGGAACAAGGAAAGTGAATATACACCATTTCCTTTAACATCTCAGACAAAAAATGGGTTTCATGGTGAAAATTGTCAGTACGAATGTGCTGTATGTCTAAACGGTGGAAAATGCGTGCATTCGCCCCACCCATATCGATACTCGTATACTATTGAGAACACGTTCAAAGAACAGAGTAGTGCCATTTACCCCACCACGACGTGTCTTTGTTCGTCCAATGTGTACGACGCGTCCCATATGTGTTGTCCAAATGGATTTCAACCATATGTATATTATGGAAAACGCGCGACAATTCCGTATTCGCGTTTTACAACAGTACCATATGTTACATCTGTGGATAACAACATCGATTTGGGATATTATCGAGACATCGATTTATCGTTGGAGAAAAATGTAGCTATTACATACAGTGCACCTGACGACGGGATTATTCAAGTCGGTGTCGGTACGACAATTGTTCAAGCACCATTTTCATTGGTGGGCCCTTATAACAAACACGTATATCACGGAACTACGAAAGAAATATGTCGTGCGTGCCCAGGGCTTTTTGGTAAGGGGGTGCGCGCTGTTGGCGAATTTATAGAAACGGAACAAGCCGCGGAAAATTATTGGTGGAATTTCCCTGCGTCAGCCGGTGCAAAAAAATGTCAGGGCCAAGGCGTCTGCGATTTCTACAACCAGGACAAACAAATCGACGTCGATTTTATGGGAGACATCCATGATTACGCTTTATTACACCGAGGCCGTATGTGCAAAAGTAAATCTGTCAGCGGCTTTGTATCAACGAATGGTGATGGCCAAGATATTACAACTCTAGAAGAGTGCGTGCAATATGCACAAGATAATTCTGCCCTGTTTGTAGGGTGGGTCCCAGAGTTTTATATGGGAGGCACACTGGGTGATATTTATAACAGAGAATTGGGTTCCGAGTCGAATGCCAAACTTGCGGCGGCGGGCCAAGCATTGGAAGGATGGGTTAAAAATACCGCTGGAACGGTACCCTTATATGCAACATTAAACGGCGAATTACCGGAACCCGATAGTGATTCTCCATACGAGGTTCATCCACGCGTATCGAAAAGATGCATTGCCTTTCAAAGTTGCATCGAATTAAGACCGCTCAAGTCTACGGCATATCGGGCCTTCAATATATATACAGTCGAAAAAGGGAGAGGTGACGAGCGTTTAACAAGCGCCACGTTCGACAGATTTGACACTTGCTTTACGTATACAAAAAATTACGACTACGACCCCGATAAAGTTGGACGCCGGCAAAAATTAGGTCTCTATTTAACACAGGATTACGAACAAGGTGACGACCCTTTCTTAGGCGGTCTGTGTCCCAAAGGATATTTTTGCACACAGAATAGTCACGGAACCGGCTTTAAAGAAGCGTGTCCCATAGGTTATTATCAACCACTAGAGGGAAAAACGCGCACTGACAAAGACACACATTGTAGCCGTGAAACTTCCGACGTTATATTTAACAGGACAGTGGCGCCGCGGCCCTGTCAAATACGTAACGCCACAAAATCATCGATTGATTACGTCGATAAAGTGTGCTTACGTTGTCCGAGAGATTCGTACGCGCCCGAGGGTTCATACAAATGCACACAGTGTCCGCCTGGACGCGTCAAAAAAGTGTCGGGCGAATTTGATCCCGTGTCTATTGAAATATATAATACACCGGACATTCCCAAGCCCTATTGGTATTATATCGCCAACGAGGGAGGTACAGAGGCGGACGATTGCGCGCTAGTACCACCGGCCGTTGTACACGTGCCCACCGCGAATTTTAAAATGTCCGAATCGGCCAATGACGACCAATACTTGCCCGTTGTTTCGTGCCCGTTTGGATATTCATCCCAACCCGGGACATACATTATCCAAGATATATGGAATATGCAAAATATTTTACTAGAAAACGAAGACATCATGGTGGAGCCTTATATTAATATTCAAGGTGACAAACAAGCCTACGAATCGGATAAACCGTGTTCATGCATACCTTCAACCAATGTTGAAAAATATGTGGCACCAGAAGATGCCGAAACTTGCGCTGAATTAAATTTTAAAACAGGCGAGGGCGATAAACAAACGGTGGTGGGTCTTTGGTATGGATGTCTGCGGTTTGAACAAACTCTAGTTGCCGAATTTAATTCAGACCTATCAAAAATACACAATTATCCCACCAAAGGTGTCAAGTATATTTGTCAAAAAGTGTTACGTGACCCATCATTGATGGAAGAATTTGTCTCAACGTATTGTTATCCATGTCCAGGTGATGCAATGACTGGACCCGGGTCGTCCATGTGTACGACGTGCACCGCCAATCTGATTAAAAAGAATATGAAAGTCGGTCTGCAGAAATTGGTGACCAATTCGGAGGCCAGATTGTATCACTGTGACAAAACATTGAAGCAGAACATCGCAAATACCGAGTGTCCCATGATAGAAAGAAACCACACAGACGTCTCGGTCGACATTCAGTACAAAAAGGATATTCCATCGCGGTACTACTTACAAACACTGGATAAAACGTGGCCCGCACAGCATGTCTTTGGCTTCATCAAAGACCCCCTCTTGCCCGGTGATTCCGTTGAACTTTCTATTACGGACTGTATTCTAGCGTGTGAAAGCGTCTTCACAAAACCCGAGATTTACATGAACTCCTATGTTCTTCAAAAAACCCAGGATGGTCAGAAGTTAGACTGTGTTAACTACACGGTCTATGATACTATTGGTACGGTATTAGACTGTCAAAAGAAGTGCGATGAGGAAGAAAACTGCAACGCTGTTGGTTATCATAGCACGACATCAACGTGTAAAACCCATGAATCGTGCGTAATCAGTGAGACCACTGAGACAGGTACACAAACAGTGGGATATGACTACTACTATAATAGTAACTATAATGAGCCACCCATTGCTGTTCGACCCGTGCGCGTCGGATACGCGAAAGAAACGGAAGACCGCCAATATTGTGTATGCAACGAAGCCAACGCCACCGGCACTAGGGACGCCTATGGGATTGCCGTCGATAACGACCATAGAACATCGGGTAAAGAATGCTACACTCTTATTACACAAAATCCTAACACCATTAAAGACGTGGCCTGTATACTGAAGGAGGGCGTGAACATCGTGTGGTATGAATCCGTCATTATAGACGATTGGGCCAGAGACGAATTCCCTTTGTGTGGTCTCTGTAAACCCGGAACAAAGTACATGGGTTCGGCCTGTGAGGATTGCGGAACAGGTACCTACACGTCGGACATGATAGAATCCATGAAAGATATGTGCGTAGATTGTCCCGCGGGATTTTTTCAAGATAACGAAGGCCGAACGGGATGTAGAGAGTGCCGTCCGGGCCAATTTCAAGAAAGTGGAGCTGCTCCAACGTGCAAAGATTGTCCTGCGGGTTGGCACCAAAATGATTTCCAAAGTACAGAGTGTAAGCACTGTAGACAGGGCAAATATCAACAACTCGCGGGCCAATCCAATTGTCTGCTGTGTGAACCGGGTAAATTTGAATTTTCCACGCACAACGATTCCATAGTAAACGACCAACCCTGTGATCCATGTCCACAAGGTTATTCTCAAAATGAACGCGGAAAAGGTCGGTGCAAAGATTGTCCTGTGGGTTGGAAACAACCTGCGAACTCGCAATTACAATGCGTAGAATGTGACCCGGGACAATTTCAGTCGCAAGAAACCCAACCGACATGTATTGTTTGTCCAGTGGGCTATGCCCAAGATACAGCCGCGAGTCAATATTGCAAGCCATGTTCAGCGGGAAGCTATCCTTCTGCTCTCGTGCCACCTGACAATAGTGCAATTACAGACAAATGCGCATCGCAAACCAATTGTGATTGGTCAACAACCGATTCTGTGAGACGCGCCTCGAAAAATGCCGAATATCAAGACAACACTGGCATGCTGACGTGCAAAGCATGTCCGACAGCTAATATTTGTACGGTTAACGATCCCCTAGATAAATGCGGGCCGGGCCACGTCATGCCTGCGGGTCACTATACAAAGGCTTGTTATAAGTGTGACAAATCCACGTACGCATCGGCGTCCGACCAATCTGCCTGTAAAGATTGCACTTCGCCGTCCATTATCGACGCTGCCCATACGACTTGTACCGAATGTAAGGCGGCAGGCGGCAAATACCCTTTGCCAGAGGGTTGTGGTAAAACGTCAGAGTCTGTAGCGTGCACGTCGTGCAAAACGTGCTTGCCGACACAAAAGGTTGTGAAACACAAGTGTGAACCGTGTTCTTTTAATACGCCGATCAGAGACAGCACCGACGGTACAAAATGTATCGCATGCGAAGGGTATTGGACGGGTGCAGAGTGTGCTCCGTGCCCAGCTGTGGGATGGAACAAAATGGCATCGCCCGGCTCAAGCAGGTCACCCAAGAATTGCGATGGATGCGATGGATTTAAGCTTCATTGGTATAAGGACAAGCATAAGGGTAATTATGGAGAAATGCAAGGGAGCACGACGTTGGACACAAATGGGGAATTAAAATACAAGGGGCCATGGCAATCATGTTGTTGGGATACGAATGACTATGTTAAAATCAGTACGTGGATTGTTACACAGCCGGGCGCACCGGGTTATTTGCACATTAGTAATTCTGTCAGTAATGCCGTCGATAACCCCTACGAAGACTGGATTGATTACACTCTGAAAGAAAATGGAGTAACAATAACAACAGCTATGCTACACGAAACGGTAGATAGTAAAGTAGAGTTCTGTCTGGAGGCTGGTAAAATATTCTATTTAGAATTCGAGTATCAGAACGCAGATGGCGATGGCAATTTTAACGTCTACACTTATAACGCCAACACGTTCAAAGCGAAACCCGTTGCTGTTGGCGTCGGTCTGTGTGGTGATAATAACGTTAATACCGATAAAGAGGTAACATGTGCGGGCGATAAAGATTACAGCTCCAACCCTTACGTAAAATTATAGCTTCGCGGCCAATAAAAATAATTACAAATGAACAAATTTTCGTTTTTTACTTTGTACGTACTCGAGTCTCTCTGTCTCGTGATTCGACCACTGTATAATCCGATGGTCTTTTACATCGGCGGCGCCAGTTTCCTTCCACTGAAAAGTGGCAGCGTCACGTTCTACCCAAATAGTTCGCGCTCCGTCTTTCACCAAATCTATCATCCTCGGCTTTCCTTGCCGCCGCATATACTGCACGCCACACGTATTGCACAAAGACGACGTACCACATGGGCCCGGCCGCCATGTCGAAGATACTACAGTACTGCATCGGGTACATGGTAATTTGTGCCTTGACATTAATTTTTTACTTGGATGTTGTTCATAATATTTTTGGATAATAAGACCGACCACTTCGTCGAGATGCATGATTTTTATTGTTATTATTAGACAACAAAAAACAGTTTCACTTATGTTTTACATTTTATGAATACGCATATGTTTGATTATGTCGGCACATAAATGTTGTGTTCTTGGGTCAGAACCAGCGATGGCCAACGCAAACTCAAATCGTGTTTTAAATTCGTTCGACACATCCATTTTCGTCTTTATGTTGTCGTTCAGCTGTAATATGTCTGATTGCTCAGCTTTGAGCGTTTGTTCGGCATGATACGTTTCGGGTGTGCGCCGCCTTGAAGTTGTGCTGCCCGCCGCAAAAGCCGAAGCCGCTGGTTGTTTTTTACTCCGTACCGCAAAAGGTGCCGTACGCACGGATTGGGCGTAATCCAAGAGCCCCTTTATCTTGGGCGTGAGCACAATCACCCACTGAGGAAATTTGACACCGGCAATGTCGCGCATGTGTGCGGAAAGACCCCATTTTCGCTTTTTCCAGTGGATTTCATTTAAATCAGGAGAAATCCACTGTTCATTTGATTTGACAGGGTGTTGAAAATTCATCCGTGCGTGGCGCTCCAGATTAATTTTTTGCTCAAAGACGGGCGGCTTATATTTGCCCAGGTAAGTCTTCATGGCCGTGCCCGTAATATCATGATGCAAATAAAAAGAAACGAGTACAGCTTCGACGCCTTTTGTTTTGGCAAAGGGATTTGTCGTGCCTGGGTGTTGACCAAGTACAACACCATCTCGGTTGTTGCAATATCCACGGGCCCATGTCTGAAAGTTCAGGAGTATGGCGCCCGCAGGAAGCTTGGCGCGCGTCGCAAAATCATCTATGTCAACAGGCGTGCTGTCTGACATTGTTATATCGCCAGCAAACGAAGCCATTCTTTTGTTTCTCACTTTTGTGTCGAATATGTTAGTAGACATATGAGTAGAATATGTGGAATATAGGAATAGAATCAAATTTTGATTTAAATTAAAACATTTTGAACAGATTTGATTTAAAACATTTTGAACAGATTTGAATCACATGTCCGAAACAAAAATGTCTGTCGGAGAATGGTTCAACGCCATTAACCACTGCAAAGAGCAGCTCCAATGGTCAGATGCACCGCTCGACAGAAGTGTATATCAATCTTACGAGCGCAAGGACGCCTCAACAAGAGTCATCGCGCTCGTTTTGAGTGATAAGACCCAACCATTGATTGACGAACTTGGTTCGCGCAAAGATGTTGTTGTGTTGTTGCAGATGTTCCCTTCGAATGCACACCTTTTTCTTGGGCTGAATTACAAAGAATATTGCGGCGACGAGCGTCCTGCAAATTTCATAAAGTTTCACGACGTCATGTTATTTAGTGGTGGTGAGCACGTGTTTTGCAGTAAATGTCAAATAAATACACCAGTGAAATTCAAACATTTTGTGGACAGATTAACAAGTTTGGAACTCAACAAGTGCAACATTTGCCTGGAAGAAGGGTCAGACATGATTTCTTGTGGCACATGCAACAATACATTTTGCCGTGATTGCAACAGCAAGTGGTGTTCAACGAAGAGGTTGGAAGTTAGTTGTCCAACGTGTCGTGCAAAACCTTCCCTGACGTTACACTAAAAAAAGAACGTGAAAAATATATATAATATTATCTGGTTTATTTTATAAAAAAATTATTTTGATTATGTGCTTCGTTTTGTAGTTGCGCGACATCAAATTTTTAAAAAATTGTCCTAATATTCCGCCTATGATAGCACCCACAAGTACTTGTTCAACGGAATGGCAAGAACTAAGTATGCGTTGAGCACATACAAATAAGCACATGACCCATAAGAGACGTGGATGATGTACATGTTTGGTCAATACTGTAGATA